>Ga0307513_10000944_pt1 | contig 42100 bp, 27 predicted proteins | sample 15_EM_MG_FD_202174 | JGI IMG/M metagenome (GOLD analysis project Ga0307513, IMG submission 202174) | Populus trichocarpa ectomycorrhiza microbial communities from riparian zone in the Pacific Northwest, United States - 15_EM | ecosystem: Host-associated > Plants > Roots > Unclassified | place...
AGCGAAGCGGAGCGAGCACGATCAGGAGGAAGAGGCGACGAGAGGGAGAATCTGGGGTAGTCTGGACGTCGGGAGAACGCGACGTTGCGTCAGGACGTAAGAAACGTTGCGACGTTGCGTCAGGACATAAGGAACGTTGCGACGTTGCGTCAGGACATAAGGAACGTTGCAACGCAAGTCAGGATGCACAGGACGCACGGGACGCAGAATATCCGGCGCTTTCGTCAGGACGCAACGCCGGCGGATCAGACGCAAGATCCGTTTTTGCTGATGGCCTTTCTCGGGTCGCTTCGGTTGCTGGGGACGGAGGGTCCGATCGCCATGCTCGTGACCCGGGTTTTATTACTGTCGTCCGTGGTCGGCGTCGGAAAGGGCGTGGTGGGCGCCACTAAGATTGTGTTGGATTTCCTTTGTCGTGTTTGCATGACCGGTTTGCCAGATTGTGGGCTTGGTTGTGGCTATGACCTCGCTTACGGTTGTGTTTGATGGATGGCTATGGGAGGTGGATTTACTTTGTTGTACCCTAGTTGGGTGGTTTATTATGTGATTCCTGTGTGCTGGCCAGATACTCGGACTTCCGTCTACGAATCGCACGGGTGGTACTTTTCCAGTTGTACGGCAGGCTAGGCAGGTTGGACTGGCGTACTCCTTAGAACGTACTTCCGTATGGTTGTACAAGCCCGGATAGGTAGTCGCTCCATTTGCTTATTAGTTATAAATAAAGATATTGAAACCATTGTCAATGTTTCCTTTCTCTACTTTGATTGGGTCAAGCACTTCTCTCCTACTATCCTCTATCCGGTGAATTAAGCCGGTCATCATCGAGCCAATCCCCTACCCATTTATCTTACAGTTTAGAAGAAGGTCACGCCTCGGGCGACAGGAGTGGAATACAGCTTGCGCGACACACCATCCGAACGAAGGGCAGAAGTGAGAGAGCCCGACACCGGTAGGAAGGCTTTGTTGCGACGTTTGTGCAACACTGCAATCTTCGACTGGCTGGTGAAAACTAGCAGGTGACGAACAAGGATTTGTAGTAGCTATTTTGTCAACGCAAAATTTCTGCCTGCCAAACACCCTTGTTTGTCACTGGTGAGCATTCGTCATACCCCTATTGCAGCATAGCCTATACTATACTACACTACGATGCCTACTGCTCATAATATTTCCCTGATCCCATACTCGAGTATGGCCATCTTTTCTCGCTTTTTTTATGGTCCTGCTCCCTTGGCGCAATTGGAATCCCCAGCTGCTCCACCTAGATGTCCCTTATTCTGCGACAATATGCGTAGGTTCAGCGGTAGAGCTACTGCAATATGAGGAAGAAACTTAATAAGGGAGCCCGCTGAGATAATTGAAAGCCTGAGGGGTAGAATTCGTTGCTCTCCTCTGTTGACATAGAATAACGAGTTGAAAAAACCTTCGCCTGACTTGTATACGATCACTCTTACGCTTCAGGGGTTTCCCTCCCTCTTTCCTACAGTTTAATAGGTTGGTCGGAGTGCCATCATATTGTGTACCAGGTGCAATATTTCTTAACGCGCCCCCCTCGGGCAATTACGAGTGTTGGGGGCATCTGTTGTCATATCGAAAAAATCATATAGTTCCACAGCCCGTAATTCTTTTGCATTGACAATTATTCCTAGCCTAACTTATCAGGTGGATCGTCCCAGCGAAAAGCCCCAGCGCCGCGCCAAGGCGTCAATCCAACCTGAGGTACTGAAACGATGATTTCGGTCCGGGGAAGATCTTTCCTCCCGAAAGACAGGGTAGACAAAGGAAAACAAAAAAAGCGTAGCGAAGAAAGGGGAAATGATATCACGGTACGGAAACAAAACAATACCGAAAGTGGGCAATCGCCGCTCGCACAGAAGGCAAAGTTAAAGAAATCGTTGATGATGATCAAAGAACCCTGAAGATAAAAGGTTGATACCTATCGATCAAAACCCACGAGCAAAGTAGTTTATGCACATGTCATTGTCCGTTTCGTCTGTTGTTCTGGAGTCTTCGTTGACTCCACCCCTGCCTCTTCAACCCCACGATCCTTCTCATCCCTTAGTCATCCATCAACCCACCGCGTAGTTTCCCTAACTAGCTAGCTATGTAACCCGCACGCCTATAGCAAGAAAATAAAAACAAAAGGATATCATACAAGGAACAATCTAGTTTAACGTTGGCCAATACTAAGCCCCACAGTACCTAGAGAAGCCACACGTTAGCATCGCATCACAAAATAAAGAAAGGATAAAATGTTCCCGATTTCCACAAATTTTCACCAAACCCCAGAATGAAATATTGAATGTCAGTCGCTCGCCTCAAGCCCAGATACCGGTACTGGAATTCTTCAAGATTAAAGGCGGAATGACTTCCGAGCCACTAGGTCGCATTTGGTGCGTTGGTTAGCGGATGTTATACTTTGGGGTTGGGCAACCCATTATCCGAGTATGCAGTTAACCTCTTCCTCCCCGCCACCGTGCTGTATATAGGCTGTTGTGGTGCAGAATGAAGATTTTCCGGAGCTTACATTGGTAAGGGAGACATCCAACCCCGAGTATCCTGATCAGATCTGCAGAACACCAAACTAGAGAGTTTGCGCAAGGAGACCTAGGTGGCAGGAAAACAGGTTATTTTCTGTTAACCTAAAAGTCTTGGACACCCAGGTGGGTAGCGAGACCTGGAAGAGGTGTAAAATGGGGCTTTTCTGACCTGAAGAGATCCGATCGCTGCAGAACAATAAATCAGCAGCAACACAGCACTCTTTTCGCATTTTATTAAATGGTTTTACTGATGATAATATTGGGCATTCAGTAGTAGATTATCACCTGTTCTATGGCAGTCAGTATGGTTAGTACCCAACTTGTGTACAAGTATCCGGGAATCCTAATTTGAGCAGGTACCAAATTTGAGTGCAATGCGGTATTACCCTACTAAATTCTCATCTTCCAGCTACCAAGCAACCTAGACCGTGCGCAAACTCATTCAGAGACCTGGGTCTCTTTTCCGTTAACTGCCACCCAGGTCCTCTTGCGCAAACTCTCTACTCATCGTCTTCTGGTAATGAAGGAGTTGTGAGGCTACTCCGGACCCGGGCAGTCGCAAACCAGATCCGGGCTTCGGGCTGGAATGGGACAAGCTTTCTTGACATTTATGAACACGATTACGTCCTGTTTTTGAGACACCGCCAATACGAACTCTATTACTCTTAGAATCATCTGATGGTATAATAATCCCGGCAGTAGAAGTGTTGGATTAGGAGTAGAGGGGAGCGTAGGCAATAGGAAGTGCACATAGGATAGAGGAACACTAAAGTGTGGACGAGTGAACATTCTAGGGTATAAACGGATGTATAAGGTTATACATGCGGAGACTTCACTACTTGAGATGGCCTTCAGCTGGCAACCTCCACGAAGAGTAGGCACGGCGGCATCTTTCCCCTATCGCCACGTCTACACGATCGTGCCACCACCCCCACCACCATCCCTCACTTCTCCTCTCGCTCTCCCATCATCTCGTGGTGAATCTCATGTTCTCCTCCGGGCATTGGGTGGAACCATATCCTTCTAGGCTATCATTGTGGGTGGGTATCCTTGCATGTGCGACATCCGCTCGGTCAAGAGCGCTTCAGTGCTCCATCGCCACGAATGGTATTGGAGGATGAATGACGGACTCCCGGTAACGAATAGTGTGCAGGGATTAAAGAGTGAGCGAACCTCATGGTCGGGGGAGGTTGTAGGATAGATAGCCAGTGCATGGTACAATTTATGAGTGTTTGACTCAAAATTGTTCTTGATTCAACTTGATTTGAGGTTTCTTTAATTAGACTGGTTTGGTTACTCCTTAAATAGAGTTGATTAATCTACAATTTTGTGTCCTAGCCACTCAACAACTATATTAACCGCCCTTTAGCTACCGGAATCTAACCCTTTCCCACAAATTCAGTTTGTTGCGCCCCCTAGTCCTAGGAGTTCTTAATGTCGTGCAAGTTGTCCAGAGTATTAAATACTGTTCCCGATTAGACTACTCCAAGTTACACTTGTACAGAACAAGCTTTTTTTATCCTGGCTCTCCCATCACAACTAGTCACTCGACTAACAGGACTAGCAAAGCCAGCAGAAATACGCCTTTATTCTATACTTCCATATTGGACTTGAGTGGATTTTCCGATTAGAAATTACCCTCCAATCGCTGGGCTAGGTTATTCCCTAAAGAATCTGATTTTATTTGACAAGCGACTCCAGATCTATTCGATTTCCACCCGTGCTGCACGCCACACGGAGGCTTTGGCTGCATGCCAGTTTTTCGAGTGTCTGCGGTGGAAGGGGAATGGGACCAAATTCCATAGTTAAGGGGCTCCTTATTGTAGTCATTTTCTTTGGTGAACAAGACGAAAAGTGCGGACAGCCTTCCAGCCCCACAGTTAAGCTTCCTCTTGGAGGACATTCCAGATAAGCATGATCTTCACTAGACCGTGCCCGTAGTTGAACGGATCGCCATTATACCTGACTTAGCTAATAGCTAGATGTTATGTACTCTTTCACGAAAGTCGTTAATACTTGGAGTGTATTTTATCCTCTTTATCTAAGCCCTGCACTCTAGTACTGAGAGGGGAGAGGGGAGGGGGGAGGGGGGGAATTGTAGAGAGGATAAATGAACAGCAAGTGTGCCAAGAGGGTTCATGCTTGGAAAATAACAACAAAAGTGAATAATATAGTAAAAATTTCAGTCTGCACCGGCTGATATCAATACAATAAGAATAGCCCTCAATCAACGCCTAACAGTAGATCATAAACAGAAGCTGGCAAGTCCTGGGTCAACTACCTAAAACGTGTTCCGCACTGAGGTTTGGGCGGGTGTGTGTAGACATGCGCGTGGAGGTAGAGTAGCAATTCCTTCGCCGAGGAGAAGGGCGTGGGTGCTGAGTCTCTGTTGGAGGCTCACCCGGGAAGGAAAGGGGAGACTGTAATCCCACAAAGTGGCTTTTAAACTGTGGTGGAAGTTGCGACGGGGATGGGGGGGAGGAGGAAATGGCGGCGATAGGCATGTTTAAGGAACTGTTGCGGTCCTTGCGGAGGTGGCGCATAGGATATATCAGTATTCGGAGTCTGGGGAAGGGTATGCTTCACTAGGCTTAGGCTATGCTAGAGGTGGGAGGTGGTGGGAGCTATAGTAGAGGTTACTCCCGCATGTGGTTCTTCGCAGACTACTGGAGTAGTGTTCAACCCAATTGGCGTCGCTTGAGGGAGTTGACGCCGTCCCGTTTGGGTAGTATGCTCACCATTCTCTCGTGCTTATTCAGAGCAGCACACTAGAGTAGTGTTTGACCGTTCTTATCTAGTTCATCAAGGCTGACGTGGCCTCGTTCGAGTAGTATTTTCGCTACTCCCTCGTGCCCATTCAAAGCAGTGCAACAGAGTGGCGTTAAGTCGTCCATATTAGGCTTGTCGGGGTTAACGTCGCGCCGTCCGAGCAGTATTTTCACTACTTCCTCGTGCCCGTTACGAGCAGCATAAGAGAGTGGTGTGAAACCGTTCACATCGGGCTTGTCGGGGTTGACACCGTCCCGACCAAGCAGTATTTTCACTACGCCCTCGTGCCCATTCTCAGCAGCATAACAGAGTGGCGTTAAGCCGTCCATATCGAGATTGTCGGGGTTGACGTCGTCCCGTCCAAGCAGTATTTTCACCACTCCCTCACGCCCATTCCAAGCAGCACGACAGAGTGGCGTTAAGCCGTCCATACCGGGCTTGTTGGGGTTGACGTCGTCCCGTGCGAGAAGTATTTTCACCACTTCCTCGTGCCCATTCAAAGCAGCACAACAGAGTGGCGTTAAGTCGTCCGTACCGGGCTTGTTGGGGTTGACGTCATCCCGTCTAACCAGTATTTTCACTACTCCCTCATGCCCATCCCGAGCAGCAAGCCAGAGTGGCGTTCGGCCGCCTTTATCTGGTTTGTCGGGGTCGACGCCGTCCCGTCCGAGCAGTATCTTCACTATTTCCTGGTGCCCCTTTTTGGCAGCCCAGTGGAGTGGTGTTTGGCCGAACCTATTAGGTTTGTTAGGCTCGACGCCATCCCGTCCGAGCAGTATCTTCACTATTTCCTGGTGCCCTTTTTTGGCAGCCCAACAGAGTAGGGGTTCACCGAACCTATAAAGTTCGTTGATGTCGATATCGTCCCGCCCGAGTAGTATTTTCACCATTCCCTCGAGACCGTTCTCAGAAGCCCAACAGAGTGGTGTTTGGCCGTCCACATCTGGTTGGTTAGGGTCGATGCCGCTCCGTCCGAGTAGTATTTTCACCACTCCTTCGTGCCCCTTCCGAGCGGCGCAATGGAGCGGTGTTCGGCCTTCCCCGGCTGGTTGGTTGGGGTTGGTGTCTCTTCGTCCGAGCAGTATTTTAACCACTCCCTCATGTCCATTCCAAGCCGCAAGATAGAGTGGCGTTCGGCTGTACTCATCTGGTTTATTGGGGTTGACGCCGTCCCGTCTGAGGAGTGACTCCACCACTTCCTCAAGCCCATTCTCAGAAGCCCAACAGAGTGGTGTTTGGCCGTGCACGCTCGGTTCGTTGGGGTTGATGCCGCCCCGTCCGAGTAATATTTTCACCACTTCCTCACGCCCGTTCCAAGCAGCAAGGTAGAGTGGTGTTCGGCCGTACTCATCTGGCTTGTCAGGGTTGACGTCGTTCCGTCCGAGCAGTATTTTCACTACTCCCTCGTGCCCGTTCAAAGCGGCAAGATAGAGCGGGGTTTGACCGTACACATTTGGTTTGTCGGGGCTGATGTCGTCCCGTCCGAGTAGTATTTCCGTCGCTTTCTCATGCCCATTCTGGGCAGCCAGCACGAGAGGTGTATTACCAGCAGGGTCTCTTTCGTTGATGTCACAACCTTCGACCTCTACTAAACAAGCTACAATCTCACCAATCCCGAACAGAGATGCACAGTGTAGACCGCTAAACAGGGATGGTTTATCGAAATCAACATTGCAAAAATACCGCCCCTGTGCCTTCAAGAGAATTTTAGTGGAGATGTGATTCTTGTAGTCAAATAATTCCAGCGCAAGCCTTTTCGCGCAACCTGAAAGGTCTCTTTTTGCGTGAATTCCCCAATACAAAGATGAATATCCGAGAAACGGTGTGCTTTGGAGATCGGGAGAAGGGCTGGTCGAGAGAGCCTTGACCTTCTGCGAATTCAGATAACTTAAACAAGTTTCTGCAATTGTCGAGTGAGCCGTACCAAAAAGCTCGGAATGAGCCCGGAGATACTCTTGAAGGGTAAAGTGGATTAACCGGACAGTGGAAGCCCCCTTGCCCACGACAACAAGTCCCTGGCAACAGGTTAGCAATGTCCCAACTGAAGGAACATTGTCGCTATTGAGATTCGGCGACCCTATCTCGATTGCTAGAGCGTGGCAAAGTTCATCGGGCTTTAAGGGCCTCTCCGCGTGAGAGATCCACATCAAGGCAGCCATGCCAAGCCTCGCTCTCTCCCCACCCTGTCCTCTTATCCGATCCAGCGTTATACCATAAGCACCCCCCAGCCCTGAGCCATCAGTCATTGTATTGAGCCTTTGTCGCCTCCGATGGATTGTGGTTTCTTTCAGGATCGCATCGATATTCAGCGAGACTAGCAGGAATCTAGATGTGGATTTGTCAGTAAATAAATCGAAGCAGCCTCCGGAGTGTCGTTGCTTCTACGTACATTTCAAAAACATCATCGGGAATCCTCTTCAGGATGTCTGCCTCCAGACTACTATCCATTGCATCAGGGGTTGTATCCTCGTTCAGCCTAGTGCGAAGGTATTCGATAACATCATCCCTCTTGGGAGTAATGCGTATGGTCGTTACTCTTCTAGAAAGGCGCCTCCCAACTTCGTCCTGAATGTGTGGTCTCCCGGTCACGAATATTCGGGCGCCTGGAGACTCTTGGAGGATTTGATGCAGCGAGTCGAGAAGCTTGACTCGGTGTTCTGGCGTGCATTCATCCAGAGCGTCTATGCATATGAATGTACGCTTTTCGGAAGAGGTAATCTCCAGCATCTTCGAAATATCGGATAATTGCAGTCCCCGTCCACCAATGACCTTTTTCTTGTTTTCATAGGCCTTCACCATTTCCCCTGGTATCTCGTCCAGCCCGACCACAACCTGTTTGAGCAGGGCACCCAACATGCTCGTCGATGACTGTTCCTTTCGAGCGGCGAAGTCGAAGTAAAAGCACGCAACGCCGACATTCTGTCCTTCTGCCTGATCGCACAACCTGTCTATCACCAACGAGCTAACATCACGGTTGGTCAGCAGTTGTCCCCCTTCTTCCATTCTCGAGCTTCGTTCTTGTTACCAAATATAAGTCTTGCCGACCCCCGGGTTTCCATAGCAAAACAAAACTGCGTCATCGGATTCACCTCTCCCATCACCAGCGCACCAGCTCCTAAATTCTTCAGTTTGTAGTAGCCATTCCCCTACATTTCCGACTCGGCGCTCTCGAATGTCCTGATGCCGTATACTGGGCTCCAGTGGCGATAGCCAGGTCAAGAGTTGAGACCCGCCATCGGTAATAGTACAGTTGTTCAACACCTTATTATATGAGTCAGTAGTATTGAAGGAGTTAGTATGAGCCATCATTGTTCTGAAAGTGGTGGGAGATGGTGATTGAGTTGTTCGACCGATGGAGTCGGTAGGAGCTGAAAAAAAGAGGGGTCTTTGTGGAACCACATGAATACCGCAGCATTGCCTAATCAATCTTCCCTAAATTTGTTCCCACAACACCTTTCTTGCACCTACCATATCGGTAGTAGGAAATACTACCGGTGCGGCGTCCTAGTTCTCTCTTATGGCACTGCACAAATCTTTCACTGCAATAGACGAACATCCGTGATTTTCTCCTGTAGAAGCGGCTTGTTTAGTGTATATACTGCTCAAGTGCATCAATCCTTATGAATCAGTCAGTAGAAGATTTACATATCACCTAAGTTAACTCAGAGCAGTGCTCCGTGTTTCGCTCTAATGCCGATATGGGCTGAAAGCTCCCAGAATACAGTGAAAGGTGCCAAGGTGGGAACTAGGGGCTGCACCCGGTGGGCGATGGAGTGAGAGAAGTGGAACTCAGGCACTTTGTAGGAAGTACGATATATGAAATGTAACTTCCGCCACTCGCACTTCGTTTGTTCTGATCGTTTGTTTTCTCTAGAGCTAAACTAACTCTAAAGACAGGTGTATAAGTATAAAACACAAATAACACGTCCTGATCTCTCCATGAATCACTGCACCCCCTGTATTTACCCACATGCTCTTATTCCTCCGCTCACTCTCATGACAGCAAAGGAGAGACATGTTGGCAAACCTATTGTTGGACAATCCATCCCGTACCCGGACAATCTGCAAAGCTCCAAACGATCTGTCGCACTCCCGCAACTACCGAAGCCAAGCACATCCTTCCCGCACAGAGTTCAGTAGAAATAGCGACCCTGTTTCCGATATTCGTCGTACCCGCCAAACACCGCACCCGCCCGGTACAGCCAGCACAGTGACAAAGTAGGTTACAATATTCACCGCAATCTCCCTACTTCCCCTAACGATCAAGGAATAAATTCGTCGAAACTGGATACAGTTCGACAGCAAAACTAATTAGTGATCCAAAGAGCCTTGAATCTGCTGGTGAACAACCCCTCATCATAATCCAGCATAATTCAAGATCGAGGGCTTACCACTGGACTGGCGAGCTTTGGAATCGGAGTAAATCCCCGGAGATACCCTTAGAATACTGTACTCGAGTACCTGTACCTAGAACACAAACAAAACTACCACATAAAACCTTAACTTTTCTTTTTTCTGTTCTCAGAAATCGCTCTAATTGACCACCATTATCTCCAAGCAGGTCATCTAGTCATAACCACTATTTTCCCTATTACTCAATTTTTATAATGCTGTCATAGATCGGCGCTTGTCCAAGCTTAGTCTTCCGATAGCATTTTATATAGCATACATTACCACCCGATATGATACACTATGGTAGCTTGCCACAAACCCACCAGAAGCTGTTAGCGGCGCCAATATAAAAAAACACCTTTAACTTCAACAAAGGTGCAAGAGGGGGGCTACCTGTGACCCACAAAGGAGAAGACCGCCCAATTTGGGCTTTTAAAATACACAATTAGTTCCCAGCATTCCGGACAAGGGCCTCAGGGATCTAACTTGCCTCCTCAGTAGAACCTTCCTGCGCAGTCTCCTCATATGCTGTCAAAGCCTCATGTTTAGCTAATTCAGTACCATAAACTACAGCCGTAAGCTACGATACCGGATAACAGTATTTCGAACTATAAAATTTGATACAGGGTAATAGCGTATTTTTACCACAGGGGTCCCTGTTGCAGGAAATATTGATAATTGAGTTTCCTTGTAACAAGAGGATTTTAGATTACGGACTCGCGGTGACTACTGTAGGTGATTGTTGGGCAAGAGACTAAGTTATAATAAGATAGCGTACGGTTTTATCCGAATACTTCTATCTCAGTGCGTGGCAAGGTTTTCCTGCGCCCGATCCGATCATCCGAGATAGTACTAGAAGAATCAAAACAAAATTATATTGGGAAATAAGAGACTGCGGGGGGGTGGAATATCCCTCCTAGCTCGCTGGTAAGTTGATATTCCTCAGTGCCGTGAGACCTTCGATCACTCAGAAAGTTGTGGAATAATGCCGGATAAACTCAAAAATCTAGTATTCACCAATCTGCTATCTGGAAGTACAAGTTGAAATACCGGTCATTTGAGCTGCTTACTACTGATCAAAAAAAAGCAGAGATCACAGCAACAGCTGAGGAGCCCTGTTAGAGACTAGGAAGCAACCTTCTCAGCCTATTAAGGAGAATAAGTTGGGAGTGGGCGGATTGAAGAAAAATACTAGCGTAGGTTGAGTGCTATCCTCGAAATCGCATTCCATGCGAGTGATCTGCGCCTAGGACTATGGGTGGTGGGTTTGCTGCATGGCAGGTTTCTGGTATTTGTACGATGCTTGGCAAATTAGGTTCTATCAAGCAGAAAGGTCGCGATCAGGAGCTTAATATCACAACTGTTAAAGAAGGGTTCGGCGTAGTTGGTGTAAAGTGGTTATAATTTCTAGCTACGATAGCTCTATCAATTGAAATCTGTTTTTTTCCCTGTTCGAAGAACTGGAGAGTCCACCTAAGTGGCAAGTTTGAGGGGGTTTCGCGGTATCCCGAAAGGAGAAAGTAATCAGGAAGGAATACTATACCAGAAATCAATAGAAAAGGGTTATCTTGAGGGGAAAAAAGGGCTTAATGCATCGGATGAAGCTATAGAGAAAACATGGTGGGATGAAGCTAAAAAATTAAAATTAAAATAAAATAAAAAAACAAGTCTGATACTATACCGCAAAAAAAGGAGCAAACGGGATAGGAGGCACGGCTAGGGAAGAGGCTATAAACTCCAGGGCCATAAGAGATATTAGCAAAATGGACACTCGGCTTTGAGAACTACATTGTAGCTAGCCTTCTTAAACCACTCCAGAGTTGTTATTCCCAATGTCTTCTCTCAATTTCTCTCTATTATCTTGAGCTTCAAGATCTCCATCGCCTTCGTCGCTGCCATTATTCCCACCATTTTTCATATCACTATCTTTATCTTCACTTTTATCGCAGCGGCTGACATCCTCACTCCTATTCCCCCTGATCCTCTTCCTCCTAGACACCCTACTGTCCCCTCTCGCATCCCATCTTCTCCTCTCGGCCCTCTCTCTCTCCCACTCGACCCACTTCCCGATGCCCCTCGCCACCTCCCTTTCCATCCCCTCCTCCTTACCCATGCCCCTCATCTCTGCAAGTGGGTAATTTCCATACAGCGCGCCAACCACCCTCTCTAACCCACCCAACAGACAAAACCCCTGCACAATACACTTCATGCCTAGAAACCTCCAAAAGCATTTCTGATTCCCACCTTCACCCTCCTCAACCTTCCGCTCACCACCTTTAACCAACCTCGCTGGGGGGATCTCCATAAAGAATCCCACAACCTCACTCAGATCTTCGCGCTCCTCGTCAGATAAGACGGCATGCTTAAACCCCTTGACAAAGTCCACGCACCAGCCAAAGTAGTCATCAGCGGTGAGCCTAAATCCATCTTGTATCCCATCTAGAGACGCAGAAATCGAAACACTCCAGTTCTCAATACAATCCAGCAATCTCCAGAACTGGAGAAGGATAATCTTTCTCTTGGTCCCCTCTATCCCACAATGCGCCCTCTTCTTCCCCTTCCCATTGCGCCTCTCATCGCCCTCAATCTCGGAGAAGCACCGATCGATCAAGTGCACAACGTAACACCTCTGTTGCAGCCAAGAAAAGTACTCTCCGGACGTGAGATCCTCCGAAAGCGCCTCCGCACCATCGTAGCTCTCGGCAATCGCCTTCGCAAACAAGGGGTGTAAATACGGATCCGCGAAGAGTAACTTTTGAACGCTCGGCGGGCGCGGGGAGCTATGAAAATTGTGAGCCGAGTTGAAGACGGTATCGGTTATGGCGTTGCTGGTTTGAATGTCCGTGCGAAGGGTGGGGTGAGTTGTTGAGAGGGTTAGGAGGGTTGAGATGGAGGTTTCTGAGAGGATCCTGTGACGGAGGGCGGTTGGGAGGGTGGTTAGGCGAAGGGGGAAAGGCGAACGGGGGTTTGGTGGGAGGAGGTGTTGATAGGGTTGCGGAGTCGGGGTTGAGCGGGGTTGGAGGGAAGGGGGAGAGGAAGAGGGAGGAACAGGAGTAGGAGCAGGAGCAGGAAGGGGGTTTGGTGAATTGGGAGGGGAATCGCGTGGAGACTCGGGATGAGGAGAAGAGGAAAGAAACGACTTTGAAGAAACGCTGCTGCCTGCCGTGGATGCCGAAGAGAGAATAAGTGGAGGCATGATTCCGTCTTAAATTGCTAGAAGCTGGTAAAGTCGGTTGCCAGACTGCTTACGAGTGAGATTTTGTGAAATAACTTCGCAAAGTTGAACCTGTGGAAAAATTGAGAACAAAGAATTATGGTTGTATGAGACTGGAGAAAAGAAATTCTGGTATGACCTCCTTGTGGTGTGCCGAACCCTGAGCCCAGTCCTGCAGGGGGGAGTATGCGTACGCAATCGGGGGACGTGAACGACGCTAAGCCTGATTCGTGGGCAGCAAAGAAGGCGTAAGGTGTGGTTCGCCGATACCGTCTCTATCACTTACCGTAAGGCGTCGTGGCTGTAGGAATCAATGCAGCGCCGGATAAAAAAGCAGGAATCTATGAGACAAAATAACTCTTGAAGAACTGTGAGTGTTGTATGGAAATTCGGAGATATATTTGATATTAGACTAAAGTAAAGCCCAAGGCAGATAAGTCACAAGATATAGCCGCAAAAAAGCGATTGCGCGGTGCGTCTTTCAATCCACCGAATTGATAGATGTGTGATGCTAAAGAAGCTGCCACTAGTGACTTAAAGTACGGTATGAATTTCAAGCTCCCGCTCAAAATATAACAAAAAAAACTCCCCCCCGTGTCATACATATATGCGAATGTTTTAATCCAGCCTGTACAAGCTATACACCCTTTTTGTCCTAAAAACCAAACACTGGATATGTAAAGAAAACTAATTGATGGAGTGGGGCAGCCGTTGGGTCACTCCTGTTGGGGCCTCGCAGGCTTCGCAACATCCACCGTTATCAAATCCGCCTACGCTCTTCTCCCGCTTGCACCTGACAGCGCTGGGTGTTCACAACTACAGAGGCGCTCCCCAACGTTTAAGTATGGGGTTGGCGGGGGATTTGTGGCCTTCAAGATTCGACAAGAACCAACTTAATTTAGTACTTAGGAATTAGGAGAATTAGCAACCTATCACTACTGCTATAGATGTTAGAGCTTAAAGAGTCACTAGATTGACCAAACCCACCACATGGATGTCGCCCCCACTAGGGAGAGATCGAGCTTTAAGCTGAAGCTAGTTGGAGAATTGTAGACTATCGTGGGGGGTAGTGGAGGTTTTTATGGGGGTAATAAATCTAAAAAAAGGGGGGCAGTGCTAACTAATCTGACAGAGTGCCTTTTGTGACGCTTACACTAGAAGGCAAGCGAAAACGGTAATTTCCATCGGGCCCATTGAAACGGGGGGGCGTAGGTTGGGCTGGGATGAGAGGAAGGACGCACTAGCTGCGAGAACATATTTATGGAGGCTGTTGCGGTCCTTGAGGAAACGGAGCATAGGCTATCCGCACTTGAACAGGGTAAGGGAGGGATATCTCGCCAGGTTTATGCCGTGCTAGGTGGTAGATAGTCTAGGGTAGGGGGTGTACTACTAGTCGAGCTATGATATGATATGAGTCCCAGATGGGGCTCTCAGGAGCCAATCAGAGTAGCTTTTAACCTGACTTGCACCGCTTAAGGAGGCTAGCATGGTACTGTCCGAGCAGCGTTTTCACCATGTCCTTGTGCCCGCTCGGGGGGGCTTGCTAAAGTGGTTTTCAACCATCCCCATCTAGGTTTCCAGGTTGGCCTCCTCCCGTCTGCCCTCTATTTCGACGGCTCCTTTGTATTCACCAAAAGCAACACAAGAAAGTGGTGCTTGGTCATTCTTACTCGGTTGGTTAGAATTAGCGTCGGCCAGTCTAAGTAGTACTTTTGCCATTACCTCGTCCCCACTCACAGCGGCGCAACAGGGGGGCATATGGCCTTCCTCATGGGTTCCGTTGCGCCTGGCATCATCTCCGAGTAGTATTTTCATCGCCCCCTCACTTCCACCCCAAGTAGCAAGATAGCGTGGTATTTGGCCGTACCTATCCAGGTTTTCGGGGTTGACGCGGTCCCACCTGAGTTGCATCCCCACCCCCCATGCCCATTCTCCGTAGCCCGCACCAGAGACGTATTAATACCGACAGTCTCGTTGGTTGATCTCACAACCTTCCACCTCTACCAAACCAACTCAATCCTATCAATCTCAAACACAGATGCAGTGTAGACCACTATATGAGGGAATTTTATCAAGATAAGCACTATAAAATTACGGCCCGCGCTTTTAAGGGGGTTTTAGTAGATCTGTGGTTACTGTAGCCGCGGGATGCCTTTAGCGGGAGCCGTTTCGCTCAATCCGAAAAGTCGTTTTTTGCAGGCATTTCCTAATATCATACCAAGAAGGACAGGTTGAGAAAGCCTGGGCGGGTTTCCGCGATTGCCGAGCGAGCCCTAGCGAAAACCGGAGGATGGGCCCGGAGGTGCCCTTGGAGGACGAAGTGGGTTAAAATAGGGTGGTGGAAGCCTCGTTGTCCACGACGACAAGTCCTTGGCACCGGGCTAGAATGTCCCTATTAAAGGAGCATTGTCGCTATTGGGATTCGGCAACCTTATCTCCATTGCCAGGGCGTGGCGTAGTTCACCGGCCCTCAAAGGCTGCTTCGCGTGAGAAGTCCTCGTTGGCCATGCTAATCCTCGCTTTCTCCCCTTATTAGATCCAACTTTATCCAGACTGTAAGCATCCCCCAGCCCCAAGCCATAGGTCATTGCGCTGAGCTTTTGCAACCTGCGATGGATTGACTCTCCCTGCGCGATCGCACTGATATTTAGCGAGACTCGCAGGAGCTAGATATGTGTCTGTCAGTGGATAGCTTGAGGCAGCTTCTAGAGCATGAATGCACATTCCGGAATTATCTTCGAGAATTTTCATTAATATTTCTCCCTCCAGACCGCTGCCCATCGCATCCAGGGTTTTGCCCCCTTTGGCCTGGTACGAAGATATCCAATGACCTCTCAAGAGTGATGTATTTGGCCGCTACTCTTCCGGAAAGGCGTTTCCGGGGCCCTGCCTGAATGTGCAGTCTTCTGGTCACGAATATTCGAGCGACTAGAGACTCCCGGAGGATATGATGTAGCTAATTAAGGAGCTTGACTCGATGTTCTGCCTCACGTTCATTTAGAGCATCGACGCATCTGAGTGCACGCTTTTCGGAAGTAGCCTGCAGCATCTTTTCAATATCACAAAGTTCTGGTCCCCGCCCACCAACCGCTATTCTCTGGTCTTCATAGGCCCTCTCTACCCCCCCCCCCCCAGTACCTCTCCCAACCTGCCCACGACTTTCTTCGGCACAGCGCCCAACGTACTTGCCGAAAACTGATCTTTTCTGGGCCCGGAGTCGAAGCAAAAACACACAACCGCAACATTTGGCCTTGCTCTGAACGCATAAGCTGTCAATCGCCAATGAGCTAACATCCCGGCTTGTCAGCACTTGCCCTCCTTCCCCCATCACCCGCATACTAACTTCTCTGGTTTGTAGAAGCCGTTCCCCTACATTCTCGACCGCGGTCTTGAATGTCCTGGTTCCGTAGTCTGGGCTGCAGTGGCTATAGACAGGTCGAGAGTTGAGACAGCTCACCGGAAATATTACAGCTGTTCCATACCTTATTATTTGAGTTGGTAGTCTTGAAGGATTTGGTATGAGACATATTTGCGGTTCGGAAAGTGGCAGAGGATAGGTAATTGAGTTGGTCGGCTAATGGAATCGCTTGGAGCTAAAGAAATGCGGTGTATTTGTGGACATCATAAATACCTCAGTGCCCTCCGTGAGCTTACTGTTCGGCGGCTGGCTTGGTATATAATACCGGTATACAAGCGCATCAAGCGTTATGAATGGATCTATCAAAAACCCCACGTATCACCCAACCGAAAGCAGGGCGGCAGAGTCCTTCATGATGTGGGGAAATGGCCGGAAAGCTCTTCCTCCCATCTCGCATTAGGCTCCATGGGTATAGGGACCGTGCTCTCCGATGCCCACCACGGCCACCGGGCACGGCGGGACAATCCTGCGCAGTGCAATGTCACGGTACCGCGGGCGCTCAGGCGATTATACCATATTCTAGGATATTATAGTTGCTTCTCCTAGTAAGTTCCGGTCTTTTTTTTATTTGTCTCGGAACGCTAGTTTTTTTTGTGGGGTTCTGACTCCTTTTCCGCCGAGGAAGTTTTGGACTACCTAGAACATGGCCCGACTATCCGAGCCCCCCAGGTAGATTGCGACCTTTTTTCCCCAGAATCTGCCCTTCTTCCCTAACCACTGAGAAGTTCGACGAAACCAAATCCCAGTGCCAACTAATCTAAGCAGTAACTCGAGGAGTCCTTGAACGCGCTGATGAATAGCCTATCAGAGCCTAGGATAACCCGAGATCTAAGGTTTACTACTGAACTATGACATATTAAAAATCGGAAACTACCCGTGTTGAGTCAGGGCCAATGTAATCGGGCGATCACAATACCCGGAGAGAGAGCGCATTCTAGGTCATCTTGGAATGGTACTTGTTGTGCCATCTGGTGGGCAAGGTACTCTCTTGGTCATACAGTACTCCAGGGCAAGATTCCTTGAGAAAAAAACATCATTTCTTATTATCATAGGCTCTATTTTCGCCTCTTCATCATACTAGTTTATCAAGACCCAGTCCCGCTGGCTGCTCCCCGGGTTTTTGCGGGCTCTTGGTGTCAGGTTATCTAAGCCGGATACCCCCGTTTCCGGTTTTCAATGAGCCACCAAAATACAATAAATAAGACATTGTGGCCGAGTGGTTAGGGCAACAGACAAGAAATCTGTTTCGTTCGGAAGTACAGGTTCAAACCCTGTTAATGACTTTTGTTTCAATTTTATCTTCCTACTGAAAAAACCCTAACCCTGGCGATAAGGATGGGTTACACATGATCGCAGGGGTATGGTTCAGGTTGTCTACACACAACACCTCGATCAACGGGAGAATGCGCCTTGGCATAAATTTAAAATTGACTGAAAAAACCCGTAGATGTTCAGACTATGATATGATAATAATATTATGATATCATAGCAGGAGAGTTTTTTTAAAAAAAATTACCCTAACTCGTCGGGGTTGGGGGCATAATTGCACCTTTTTTTTGAGCCAACATTATGCCGAGGCGCCCCCCGTTGCATCAATCGAAGCCTTCTGTATAGACGGCCGGAACTACTATAGCTGAGGCTGCAGAGTTATCTCTTGTGGCACCCTTAATATCCTGTATCCTAAAACCCTACTACTCGGATTAGTATCATACGGCACAATATATGCGGGGGGAAGAAAAACCTCAACTACACCCTAGTATATTTTCGGAAACTGCTAAGTTACAATTGACCATTGTTACCCTTAAGCAAGTGGCTTAGGTCTCCTCTTTTCCTCTATGGTTTGTGTTGTCATCACAGATAGTCACTCGTCAAGGTTCAGTCTTGGAACTAGAATTTTGCATAATATCTATCATACAATGCGATTCAGCACGATTCAGCACGGTAACTTGCCGTGAACCTAACAGAGGTTGTTTGCCTGGGGACGGCCCCTTTGATCCCAATGAATACGCAAGGCGGGGGGGTTACGCATGGCCCCTGGAGGAGGAAAAAGAAAACCTAATTCGGGGTTTTAAATACACGATCAGCCTACAGCATCGCGGGCAATATCCTCATGGACTTAGCTTAGCTCCCCAGCAGCGCCAACTGGCATACAATCCTCCTCATCCGCTGCCAAACCCTTGTTTCTAAGCCTTTTGTCTAACAATCTTCTATCCACAATCTGCCAGTTGTAACTTGTAAGGAAACTTAATTTATTAGCACCCCCGGCAACGTGAACTCCTATAGTAAAAGGCTACTACTTATTATCAAATTCTATAGTCCGGGGTACCGGCTTCCGGTATCCCATCCCACTGTCACCTATAGCACCTATGGTATTATTTGAAAATTATAGTCCTAGGACACAGCAATGTTTTTCTGTCTGGCTTGGGGGTTACATGGGTCCGTGGAGCCCAGCCGGACATGGACAGGATATCCGGGGGGGTGGGGGGGCGGAATATCCAATCTCTCTCCTAAGTCGATATTGCACAGCACTGTGATCTGTTTGGTCACTATTACTAGGATAAGGTAGAACACCGGATATGCTCGAAAAACTGGCTACGCGCCTATCTGCTATATATAAGCAGGGATATTAAGCATTTGGCCAACGTGCTTATGATCAGGAGAAGAAGAGATTGCGACAACAGCCGTTGAGCTCCGTTCAAGGAGCAACTTTAGTTGGGCGTTCGGGAGATCGAGTTGAGTACTGGCGGATTGGAGACAGTATACTAGAGTAGGTTGAGTACTGCTCTCTGAGATCGCCCCCCAGGCAGGTCTAAGAGGATACAGGAGAGAGGGAAATAAAAGATCTGCTGCACAGGGAACTTTTAGAGTTTATACAGCGCTTGTAGAATGCGAGTCAATTCCACAGTTAGAACAATCCTTACTGAATTGGTTTCCCTTGGTGGGGCGAGGCTAAAAATTGCGGACAGCTTTTCAATCTCACCCCTCGCCTTTAAGCCTACGCCTGGAGGGGAGATTCCAGATAAGCTTAATTTTCATTAAACAATCTCCATTGTAGAGGCTTATCGCCACCATACCTTAATCAAGGGTAGGTTTTTATGTCGCTTTGTACGGATGCCGTTAATGCTCGCAGTGTATTTTTCTCCCCCTTGTATCTAGAGGGATGAAAGGGAAGGAAAAGGGGGTAGGAACTAAGGGAAGAGGAAATAAACATTAGATACGAAAAGAATGTTTACAATCAGAAAGTAGTAATGAGAATAGATGTGATAGAAATTCCAAACAGTGTTGGCTCATCTAAATTAGAAATGGCCGTCCACCAACCAACGGCAAAATTCCAGATTACAAACGGGAACTCACAAATCCTGACTAGACTACTACTATACATAGGAAAATCTGTGCAGAATCTTGGGCGGGTATGTGATAGGGATGTGTATTTTGCGGGGGATAATCGCGCGTAACGGTCAAACGGTCGAACTAGACTAGGACTCAACTAAAAGGGTACTAGGGAAACTCAGAAACTTCATTCGCTCGTCATCCTCTAAACTAACTAACCGAACATAAGTCTATATAAGAAAAACTCTCTCAATCATTCTATCGTCTGCCGCACCTATTGATCTCTCCTTCATGCGAAATCCCATTTGCCTGCGTACCTCCGTACTCTGAATAAAGGAAAAACATAACCGAAAACCCTTCCGTCTATCCTTCCGTCTAGAACAAATGAAACAACTAAAAATATTATCCCCCCCCGTCCCCCATGTATCCGCTTTCTTTATCTCAAACAACTATGATCTATCCGCTTCCGTCAACTCTGACAGTGTATTCAAATCGCGCATGAGTTCCTTAGACGGGAGGAAAATACCGTAGTATTCAACCTAATTTGCGGCGCTTAGTGGGGTTGGCGCCTTCATGTCCGAGGAGTATTTTCACCACTCCCTGATGCCCATTCTCGGAAGCACAGCAGAGTGGTGTTCGCCCGTCCTTATCAGGTTTGTCGGGATTGACGCTACCCCGTCTGAGTAGCACTTTAACCACTCCCTCGTACCCATTCTCAGAAGCACAATGGAGCGGCGTCTGGCCCCACTTATCAGGTTTGTTGGGGTTGACGTCGTCCCGTCCAAGTAGTATTTTCACCACTTCCTCCTCCCCATTGGAAGCGGCACAACAGAGTGGTGTTTGACCGTCCTCACCAGGTCCGTTGGGGTCGACATCGGCCCGTCCGAGTAGTATTTTAATAACTCCCTCGTGCCCATTACAAGCAGCACAACAGAGCGGTGTTAGGCCGTACACATCTTGTTTGTCGGGTTTGACGTCGTCCCGCCCGAGTAGTATTTTCACCACTCCCTCGTGCCCATGCAAAGCAGCACAACAGAGTGGTCTTCGGTTGTCCTTATCAGGTTTATCGAGGTTGACATCGTCCCGTGCAAGCAGTATTTCCACGACTCCCTCGTGCCCATTCAAAGCAGCACAACAGAGTGGTGTTCGGCCGTCCTTATCAGGTTCGTCGGGGCTGACGTCGTCCCGCCCGAGTAGCATCTTCACCACTCCCTCATGCCCATTCGAAGCAGCACAAAAGAGTGGTGTTTGGCCGCCCTCGTCAAGTTTGCCCGGGTTGACGTCGTCCCGTGCAAGTAGTATTTTCACCACTCTCCCGTGCCCATTCAAAGCAGCACAGCAGAGTGGCGTCCGGCCGTCCTTATCGGGTTTGTCGGGGTTTATACCGCCCCGTGCAAGTAGTATTTCCACCACTCCCTCGTGCCCATTCAAAGCAGCACAACAGAGTGGTGTTCGGCCGTCCCCATCAGGTCCATTGGGGTTGACATTGTACCGCCCGAGTAGCATTTTCACCACTCCCTCATGCCCACCCCGAGCAGCACAACAGAGTGGCGTTCGGCCGCCATTGTCGGGTTTGTCTGGGTTGATGTCGTCACGTTCGAGTAGTATTTTAACCATTCTCTCGTGCCCGCTCCGAGCAGCACAACAGAGTGGTGTTTGGCTGTATTGATTTAGTCTGTTGGGGTTGACATCGCCCCGTCCGAGGAGCATTTTCACTACTCTCTCGTGCCCATTCAGAGCAGCACAATAAAGTGGTGTTTGTCCGCACTTATCCGGTTTGTCTGGGTTGATTTCGTCACGTCCGAGTAGTATTTTAACCACTCCCTCGTGCCCAATCCGGGCAGCACAGCAGAGTGGTGTTTGGCCGTCCTTATCAGGCTCGTCGGGGCTAACGTCGTCCCGTCCGAGTAGCATTTTCACTATTCCCTCGTGCCCATTCAAAGCAGCCCACCTGAGAGGTGTGCTACCAACATAGTCTTCTCCGTTGATATCACAACCTTCCACCTCTACTAAACCAGCTACAATCTCATCAATCCCAAAGATAGATGCCCAGTGTAGACTACTGAAAAGGAAAGGCTTATTGCTATCAAAGTAACCAAACGGGTGCTGTTCTTTGAAGAGGATTTCGGCGGATACGTGATTACCGCAGCCGTCAAATAACTTCAGCGCAAGCCGTTTCGCACAATCTGAAAGGTCCTTTTTTGCGTGCATTCCCCAATATAGAGAAGAATATTCGAGAAAAGGCGTGCCTCGGAAACCAGGTAAGTTACCGGTCGGGAGAGCCCTTATCTGCTGCGAGTCTAGATAACTTAAGCAGGTTTCTGCAATTGTCGAGTGAGCTGCGCCAAAAATTTCGGGATGAGCCCGGAGGTACTCTTGAAGGGTAAAGTGGATTAACCGAATAGTAGAACACCCTTTATCTACGATAGCAAGTCCCTGGCAACAGGCTAGTAATGTCGCAATTGAAGGTATATTGTCACTATTGAAACTCGGCGACCCTATCTCGACCGCTAGGGCGTGGCGCAGTTCATCGGGCTCTAAAGGCCGCTCAGAGTGAGATATCCACATCAAAGCCGCGATACCAAGCCTCGCTTTCCTCCCCCCTTGGCCCTTTATCCGATCCAGAGTTGCGTCATAAGCATCCCCCAACCCTAACCCATCAGTCATCGAGTTGAGCTTTTGTAGCCTATGATAGATTGTGGTTTCTTGTAGAATCGCATCGATATTCAGCGAGACCAGCAGGAATCTAGATATTTATCCGTCAGTGGATAGCTGGAAGTAGCTTCTTAGTGTCGTTGCTCCTACGTACATTTCAGAAACATCTTCGGGAATTTTCTTCATGATGCCTGCCTCCAGACTGGTGTCCATCGCATCAGGGTTTGTGTCCTCGCTCAACCTTGCACGAAGATATCCGATGACATCACCCCTCTTGGGAGCAATGCGTATGGTTGTTACTCTTCCAGAAATACGCCTCCCAATTTCATCCTGAATGTGCGGTCTCCCAGTAACCAATATCCGAGTGCCTGGAGAACTTTGGAGGATTTGATGCAGCGAGTCAAGGAACTCGATCCGATATTCCGCCGCACATTCATCCAGAGCGTCAATGCATATGGACGTGCGCTTTCCGGAAGAGGTGGCCTGCAGCATATTCACAATATCGGACAGTTGTGGTGCCCGTCCACCAATAACCTTTTTCTGCTTTTCATGGGCTTTCACAATTCCCCCCGGTACTTCTTCCAGTCCACTCACAACTTGTTTGAGCAGGGCACCCAGCGTGCTCATCGGTGACTGCTCCTTTTGGGCAGCGAAGTCAAAATAAAAGCACGCGACGGCGACATTTCCTTCTTCGGCCTGATCGCACAACCTGTCTATCACCAATGAGCTAGTACCAGAGCTTATTAGCACTCGTACCCTTCCTTCCATCCTTGAGGTTCGTCCTTCCTAACTTACCAAATATATGTCTTGCCGACCCCCGGATCTCCATAGCAAAACAAAACTGGCCCATCGGATCCATCTCCCCCACTACCGGCACACCAGCTCCTAAATTCCTCAGTTTGCAGAAGCCATTCCCCTACACCTCCGACTCGGCGCTCCCGAATGTCTTGGTGCCGTAGGCTAGGCTCCAGTGGCGATAGCCAGGTCAACAATTGTGACCGGCTCTCAGTAATGGTACAGTTGTTCCACACGTTATTATACGAGTCGATAGTATTGAAGGAATTCGCATGAGCCATCTTTGTTGTCCTGAAAGCGGCGGAGGATAGGTGAAGGCGATTGAGTCGGTAGGCTGATCGAAGCGGTGGGGGCCGAACAGAAGCGGGGTCTTTGTAAAGCCTCGTGGATACCCCAGCACGACCCACTCAATCTCCCCCAAAATTTCCCTCAACATCCTCCTTGCACCTCCCGCATTGGTAGCAGGAAATGTCACGTTTCTCTAAGCTCTATCCTGCGGAACAGCACGAAACTTGCGCCGCGATTCACGAACACACTAGAGCATCCGTTGTAGAGCCAGCCCGCCCAGCGCCCATACAACCCCGACGGATTAATCAGCCAAAAGCTTACAAATCACCACACTCAAAGCCGCCCTGCACACTCCCCACGATGTCGATGCAGGCCGGAAAGCTCCCACGGTAGTAAATTCGCCGGAGCTAGGTGCCCTTCGGCTTCAAACCTAGGTAGCAACCCGGGCTCTCCTTAGATATGCTAATGAGTAATCTCCCATGAGAACCTGATATAATTCAAGATCTAAAATTCACCACTGAATTATCCTAGTAGATCCCCGGCCACACTCTTAGCATACCATGTCTAGAACAAAGGCAAAGCTACTACTAGATTTATCTAATGTGCGCAAAAGGCCTTAACTCCGCCATTACATCTCTTGAAACTGCTATAATTGGCAACTTTATCTCCAAGCAGATGACTTAGTTCTTACAGCCATCCCCCAGCTGCTTCATAATCGCGTCACAGATCGTCACTCGTCTAAATTCAGTGTTCGAATGATAATTTTCAAAGAGTGCAACACAATGCAGTATGGCAGCTTAGCGTAAACCTACCCGAAACTACCAACCAGGCCAATATAGAAAAACACTTCCGAGAAGAGGAGGTAAATCCCAATTTAAGCTTTTGAATGCACAATTTGCGCCCAGCATCGCTGATAAGAGCCTCTCGGACCTAACTTGGCTCCTCAGGAGCCTCCTCCTCCACACAATCCCCCTCATACACGACCAAAACCTCCTATCTTTTGTTCAACCATCCTCTAATCTGTTGATCAGCTATCTGAAATCCGTTGTAAGAAAACTTAATTTATCAGCACTTTCGACGATACGTACTCACATAGTCTATATACGTACTGTACGTCGTATCTAAATGTTCTATCTCAAAATACGATCCAATCTATACCACAATGCTTACTTTCTTGCTGGGAGCGAACCCCCCAGCTCGGCAGAAATGCGGCATCCCTAGAAAGCCGGGCGGAATGCAAGAAAGAAAGAAAAAGAAGAAAAAGAAAACCTCCACAAAACACCAGAACGAGCAGAAGACTATAGTGAGATAACACACGTGGGAGCAAATAGGGAGGCACGAGGTCTCAAGTGGGGCTTTGTTAGCCGTATTGTACCAGAGTGACAAGCGCACAAAGCACTGATTCTGTTTTAAACCACTGAGAATCTCCCATTAAACACCTAATGAGTAAGAAACACCTCCGTTGAAATCTACCAGCAACTCGGGAAGAGATACACTACCCACCCATTAAAGTCCCAAAATCGGGACTCCAGTAGGATAAATATTAGTTCCCAAGTTGACATTTCATGAAATACCTAGCTGGCGCAGTGGTTAACACTCCTGTGCAATTAGCGGGAGCTCAGGAGTTCAATCCATGCTGACAATCAGTTATTATTGAACGATCCGTCATGTAGGGCAGGAAAATTAAAAAATCCTGCCCTATGGGGACTGGGAGATTGGAGAACTTAGCCTTCATCAATAGGGCTGTGGGGTTTATCAATCCTGCTACGAGGTGGTAGAATCCGACTCTAGACCTTAAAGGTTGGCGATCGGCGGGTAGCAGAAGCGAATGGGAGGGGGGTTGGCAAAGAAAGAAATATGAAAAAATATATAAAATATATAAAATATATAAAATATATAAAAGTGAAAATAGAAAATAAAATAAAAAATAATTGATTCTTTTTTTACCTTGGGAAGGCAGGCAGCTGTTGCTCCTCTCCCTATGTATTGCCTTGTATACATAGCATTTTCTCTTAGTAAAGCGAGGTAGTACTAGTAAAGGACCTACTACCCGTTGTCAAATTTTATAGTTCAAGATACCGATTCCCAGTATTGCACTTTACGGCTGTAATTTACGGTATTATATGTTGTCGATGGATAACTAATACCTGGGGCAACGGTCCACCGCTCGAACTAGACCAGAGCTAAATAATAGGGTGTGTATGATCGGAAGCTTCATTCGCCCGCCGCCCCCTCGAAATTAACTAACCAAACATAAGTCTATATTATTATAAGAATAATAAATCCATCTCAATTATTCCACCGCTTCCCGCACATGTCGGTCTCTCTCCATGTATCACCCCTTTGCCCGCGTACTTCCGCAGTAATAATAAAGGCAAAACATAACCATAAGCCCTTCTCTCAATCCCTTCAACTTCAAAACAAATGAAAGCACTAACACTATTATCACTCCTTCTCCCTCAACACTCGGCTTTTCTTATCTCTAACAACTATCCGCTTCCTTCAACTCTGACATATGTAGGTTATCGATTCGTTGCAAGAGATAAGATAAGGTATGATGTTATTCGAACACTACTGTCCCAGGGCAAGGCAAATTCTTACTAACTGGGTCGGGAGACCGTTTGGGTTCGTGACACCCAACCTCAACCAACAGATTATCATGAGAACAAAAAAGATGGGTTGTAACTTTAGTATACAATAGGAGACCCGGGAGGACGGAACACCCAAGCTCGCTCGTAAGTCGATATTGCGTAGCACATTGTTCTGTCCGATTACTATTATTAAATAAGGTAGAATACCGGATACCCGAAAAACTCGTTACCCACCAACGGTAGTTACTAACTTATATGCAGGTAAGTATATCGTTCAAGCCACGCACTTATAACTAAAAGAGGCAGAGGTTCCGACAACGGGTACCAAGCTCTATTCAATTCAGGAAAGCAACCTTCGAAATATATTCAGGAGATTGAGTTAAGTGTGGACGGATTGGAGATAGTATGCCAGAGTAGGCCGAGTACTACCCCTCCGAAATCGCACGCCATGTAGGTCCAAGACGATGCAGAAGGTTTTGGCTATATAGCGGGGTTTTAAGTTTATACAGTACTTATAGAGTAAGAGTCAATTCCACAGCTTAAAAAGATCCTTAGTGAATTAATTTTCCTTGAGGGGCAAGACCAAAAAGTATGGATAGGCTTCCAACTCCACCTCTGAGCTCACGCATAGAGAGCGTTCTCGATAAGCATCTTCATTAAACCATGCTCATAGTGGAAAACAATCAGCATTATACCTTAACTAGCTCATGACTAGGTGCTATGTCGCTTTGGCAGGTGCCAGAAATACTTTCACAGTTTATTTTTGCTCTATATAGACGGCCGGCGCGTCTGCACTTCTAACTGGAGGAAAGGGGAAACAGTAAATTGTAGAAAAAATGGAGGGGCAGCACCCAAAAAAGACAATAAAGTGAATATGATGGTGATTTCAAGCTACACCGACCATCTCAATACAATAGAAATAGCCACTCCGCCAACGCTAAAATCTAGATTTTAAACAGGCTCACAAATCCTTGCTCGACTACATACTGTACGAAAATCCGTACAGAGGTTTGGACAGGTATACAACAGATACGTGGATTCCCATCGTGTATATTCCCTTTCAGCTAAAAGAAAATATTCAAGGTGAGCTTTCGTGGCAGATTTTCTCTGAAAGGAAGGATAGACGGTACTGTACTTACAACAAGGCGGTGGTTTAGAATATGGGGGGGATTGGGCGGGGGCAAAGGAGCGAGGCAGCGGCGGCGAGACACATGATAGAGTTATTGTGGTCCTAGCGGAAATGGCGCATATGCTCTCATATTGGAAGAGGGTAAGGAGGGGGACGCCTCATCGGGCGCAAGCCTTTCTGGGGGTGACAGATAGTGGGAGCTATAGTAGAGCTTTGAGTTGAGTATGTGACTCGCGACAGCCCACTAGAGTGATGTTCAACCTAATTTGCGCCGCTTGGCGGAGTTGACGTCGGCCTGTTCGAGGAGTATTTTCACCTCCTCGTGCCCATTCAAAGCGGCACAACGGAGCGGTCTATGGCCGTGCACATCTTGTTTGTCGGGTTTGACGTCGTCCCGTTCAAGTAATATCTTAACTACTCCCTTGTGCCCATTCAAAGCAGCACAACAGAGTGGTGTTAGGCCGTCCTTATCGGGTTTGTCGGGGTTGATGTCGTCCCGTCCGAGTAGCATTTTCACCACTCCCTCTTCCCCATTCCAAGCGGCACAACAGAGCGGTGCTTGGCCGCCCTCATCAGGTTCGTTGGGGTTGACGGCGGTCCATCCAAGTAGCATTTTGACCACCCCCTCGTGCCCATTCGAAGCGGCACAACAAAGTGGTGCTTGGCCGTCCTCATCAGGTTGGTTGGGGTTGACGTCGGGCCGTCCAAGCAGCACTTTCACTACCCCCTCGTGCCCATTCAAAGCAGCACAACATAATGGTGTTTGGCTGTCCTTATTGGGTTTATCTGGGTTGATGTCGTCGCGCCCAAGTATTATTTTAACCACTCCCTCGTGCCCATTCACAGAAGCACAATGGAGTGGCGTCTCGCCCCACCTATCAGGTTTGTTGGGGTCGACGTCGCCCCGTTCGAGCAGTGCTTTCACCACTCCCTCGTGTCCACGCCAAGCAGCACAACAGAGTGGTGTTCGGCCGTACATATCGGATTTGTCTGGGTTGATGTCGTCACGTCCGAGTAGTATCCTAACCACCCACTCGTGCCCACCCTGGGCAGCACAACAGAGTGGTGTTCGGTGGCCCCTATCAGGTTTGTCGGGGCCGACGTCGTCCTGCCCGAGTAGCATTTTAACCACTCCCTCGTGCCCATTCGAAGCGGCATAACGGAGTGGTGTTTGGCCGTCCTTATCAGGTTCGTTGGGGTCGACGTCGGCTCGTCCGAGCGGCATTTTAACCACTCCCTCGTGCCGATTCGAAGCGGCACAACGGGGTGGTGGTTGGCCGTCCTTATTAGGTTTGTCGGGGCCAACATCGTCCCGTTCAAGTAATATCTTAACTACTCCTTCGTGCCCACTCAAAGCAGCACGACAGAGTGGTGTTAGGCCGTATATATCGGATTTATCTGGGCTGATGTCGTCACGTCTGAGTAGTATTCTAACCACTCCCTCGTGCCCATTCCCAGCAGCCCACGCGAGAGGTGTACTACTACCCCAGTCTACTCCGTTGATTCCACAATCTGCCACCTCTATGAAACTAGACACAATACCATCAATCCCAAACATAGATGCCCATTGTAGACCAAAGTGACAGGGTTTATCGAAACCAGGGGCGTAAAAACCGAAGCGCAGGGCCCCCAGCAAGATTGTAATGGATATGTGTCTACTGCAGTCAAATAGATTCAGCGCAAGCCGTTTCGCACAATCCGAAAGGTCCCTTTTTGCATGCGCTCCCCAATATAGAGAAGAATATTTGAGAAACGGTGTCTCCCAGAGAGGGGGATCGCTCGGAAGAGCCTTTATCTGGTCCGAATTCAAATAACTCAAGCAGGTTTCTGCAATTGTCGAGTGAGCTGCACCAAAAAGCTCGGGATGAACCCGGAGGTACTCCTGAAGAGTAAAGTGGATTAACCGGATCGTGGAAGCCTCCTTGTCTACCACAACAAGTCCCTGGCAACAGGCTAGCAATGTTCCTATTGAAGGAGTACTGTCGCTATTGAAACTCGACGACCCTATCTCGACCGCTAGGGCGTGGCGCAGTTCGTCAGGCTTCAAGGGACGCTCCGCGTGCGAGATCCACATCAGAGCAGCCATGCCAAGCCTCGCTTTCCTCTCTCCTTGACCCTTTATCCGATTCATCGTTGCGCCATATGCATCCCCCAGCCCCAACCCATCGGTCATTGTGTTGAGCTTTTGCCGCCGATGATAGATTGTGGTTTCTTGTAGGATCGCATCGATATTCAGCGAGACTAGCAGGAATCTAGATATGTGTTTGTCAGTGGATAACTCGAAGTAGTTTCTGGAGAGTTGTTGCCCCTACGCACATCTCTGAAATATCTTCTGGAATTTTCTTCAGGATGTCTGCCTCCAGACTACTGTCCATCGCATCAGGGTTTGTGTCCTCGCTCAACCTTGCACGAAGATATCCGATGATATCACCCCTCTTGGGGGTAATGCGTATAGCCGTTACTTTTCTAGGAATACGCCTACCAATTTCATCCTGAATGTGTGGTCTCCCCGTCACGAATATCCGGGTACCTGGAGACTTTTGGAGTATTTGGTGCAGTGAATCAAGGACCCTGACTCGATGATCCGCCGCACATTCATCCAGGGCATCTATACATATGAATGTAAACCTTTCAGAAGAGGTAGCCTGCAGCATCTTCAAAATATCGGAAAGTTCCGGTCTCCTCCCCCCAATAACCTTTTTCTGGTCTTCGTAGGCCTTCGCTATTTCCCCTGGCACCTCCCCTAGCCCGCTCACAACCTGTTTGAGCAGAGCGCCCAGCATGCTCGTCGATGACTGCTCTTTTTGGGCGGCAAAGTCAAAGTAAAAGCACGCAACGCCGACATTCTTTCCTTGTGCCTGATCGCACAACCTGTCTACCACCAATGAACTATCAACACGACTTGTCAGCACTTGCCCCCCTTCTTCTACTTTTTGTCCTTACCAAATATAAGTTTTGCCGACCCCTGGATCTCCATAGCAAAACAAAACTGCCCCATCGGATTCATCTCCCCCACTACCGGTGCACCAGCTCCTAAATTCCTCGGTTTGTAGAAGCCATTCCCCTACACCTCCGACTCGACGCTCCCGAATGTCCTGGTGCCGTAGACTGGGCTCCAGTGGCGATAACCAGGTCAAGAGTTGTGACCGGCCATCGGTAATGGTACAGTTGTTCCACACGTTATTATACGAGTCGATAGTATTGAAGGAATCCGTATGGGCCATCTTTGGTGTTCTGAAGCGGCGGAGGATAGGTGAAGGTGATTGAGTCGGTAAGCCGATGGAAGCGCTGGGAACCGAACAAAAGAGGGGTCTTTGTGGAACTCACGGATGTCGCAGTGCTGCCTAATCAATCTCCCCTAAACCTGTTCCCACAGCACCCTGCTTGCCCACCGTATTGGTATGGTATGTAACGGGAAATTCCACAACTCTCTGAGTTTCTTCCTGTGGCACAGCATAAATTTCGCACCGTCATGGGCGAATACTCGAGACCTCCACCAGTGCTCAAGTAGAATCTGTTTCCTTAGGGTCTGTTTAGCAAATAAAGGACCGTTTCCGCCGTAGAAATAGCTTTCTCCCCGTTTTAAAACGGAAGGGAAATGGCTATATGTATGGGGGAACGGAACGGAACCGTTGTGTCCAAACAGGCCCTTAGTATCTATACAAGTTCGATCCTCCTATATCAATTACATGAAGGATTTGCACATTACTTAACTGAACGTAGCACTGTGTATTTTTTTCATGACGCCGATACAGACCGGAAAGTCGTACAAGGTTTAGTAAAGCCCGAGATCGTACTTTTTGATATTCACTGAGACTGCCAAATACCGCACCTACTCAGCACAGCACAGCAAAGTGCTTTGCGAAGGTAAGTTGCCACATTTACCACAATCTGTCTCATCTCTCCCGAGGCGTAAATTCGTCGGGACTAAGTTAGATACCGTTCGACCGCTAAGCTACCGGTAATTCGGAGAGTCCTTGGATATGCCGATGAATAGTCTCCCACCAGAGCCCAGGGTAATTCCGGACCCAAGATTTACCATTCAACTAACTGGCCATACTCTTCTTGTATCCTACCCAAAATACAAACAAAACTACTATGATTACCGGTAGTACAGTATGCGCAAAACCCCCCCCTAACTCTGCTTCAGCCTATTCACACCCACTGCCACACTTGAGCACTATTATCTCCAAGCGGGCAACTCAGTTACCACTCCCTCCGTTGTATCCCCATCACAAACTATCACTTGTTCAAGTCCTAGACTCGAGCGCCAAGTTTAGCTATCATAAATTAGAGCAGCATGCAGCAACAACCTACCACAAACTCGCCACACCCATCCGGACCAGCACAAAAAATCACTCTTGACCCCAATGAAGATTCAAGATGAAGGGAGTGTGTACAGTGCGCATAGCGTACACAAGAGGAAAAATAAACTCCAATTCAGCTCTCTCCTTTCTCCTTTTATTTACACAATTAATTACACAATCGGCCCCTAGCAGCTTTGACGAGAATACTGTAGATCCAATTTAGCTCCACTTCAACATCGCCCTTGTGGACTCAATACCTCCCATACGGTATGCTACCCGTACACGTCCCAGGCATATTGAACCCCGAACACAGGGGGTAAAAATTTGTATGGAGGATTGTCTGTGCACATCTGTGACCCCGTATCATACTAAATTCGGACTCAAATGTTCGGGTTCAATATGCCTGGGACGTGTACTAAGGCCACAGGTATAGGTTTCCCCCAACCATCCCACAATCTCTCCAGACCAACGATCTAACTAAACCCCTCCTATTATACCGAACACCATTCCACCAGCACTTCCTACCGCTAAACCCCCATTATAAAAGACACCACCCAGTACCAAATCCCAAGTCCCACATCCTGAAATACCGCTCTCAGCGCCATATCACTCGCCCCTACAACCCGGCAACCCACATCACTACCGGTACTTATCGCACACTAGCCACTATCGCAAACCCACACCCGCACCCACCCGCCGCCACAAGATATCACTAATCGGAACATTCCATCCCAACTTAACTGCTTTAGTAACCCAGAGCAAGTAATAAATGATATTGTACACGTACAGTACCCCACGCCCCGAATATTAAGCCTTCCAGAAACGGCCAAGCTCGCCAGCCGGTAATTAGCCGAATCGGCACAGCACAGCACAGTACCGCACTCCGCCACTTGCCGGATTTAGTACCCGTACTGTATTATAGAAGCAGTAATAGTGGAATGTGACATAAACTTCAATACTGCAACTGATTATTATCAGAATACCGTACTGTACTGTACTGTGCCAGGTATCGCCTACTCAATATTGTTCCCCACAGCTAGAGCCTTCCCTTGCGGCCAACTTGACGCACGATTACTAAATTTGGAATAAGCTGGCTTCTTCTAATTAGAGAAGGCGGAATTCGGTTTCCCCTCGGGCAGTTATTCAAGTGATAGATAGGTGAGGGCAAAAAGCCATAGGCAAGTTTTCATCTAAGACCACAGAGAAAGTTGTTCTCTCGATCAGAGTTGGAATCGAAGATGCTGAATATCTTCATTAAATAGCCAACTGCCAACTGATTCAGCTCATCAACTTTACCTCTTATAGCAAATGGAAAATGATATAAATCATCGGACGCCCGGCAAAGAAACCCCCTACAAAACTGAAAACGCAACTACCATTCAGGCTTTTCTCGAGATCTGATAATTCAGTATGCCCGGATCCTCCAAGAACCTTAGGTAGAGGGTAAGCTTTGGTTGGTAAGTACAATATAACAAGTACTATGCGTATATGTATCCCTCCTCAGTGTAGGTATATTATATAATCTATACTTCACAACAATGCAATACACGAAAAATCGGTATCAAACGGGATATAGTATAGTGCACCCATCTATCTACCATCCGCCCATGCATCCATCCACCAGTCATAAAGCCATGCAACCCTTGAAACGATACTTTAACCGAAAAGTAGGAAAGAAGAGAAAAAAGTGACACGGGAAACCGGGCTATTTAAGAGAAAGAAAGGAGAAAAAGAGAAAAAGAGAAAAAGGAAAGATTAACTATTTCCCACCAGCAAGCATCTTCATAACCTCGCTCCTATCCCCATCCGACAACTTCGCCAACGCAGCAGCAACACCCCGCAGCGCACTCTTCCCATTCTTTTGCAAAAGACCTTCAACCTCTGATGCGATTCCGTCCTGACGTAGGCCCTCAATCTTAGCAAGTACCTCCTTTTTGTTATCCTCGTACCAGGTCGCGACGAGCCTATCGTTGTCCTCAAAGACGGTGGACTCCCCCCCTTCGGCGATGATGAGCGATTTGAGACGCTCAAGGTTTTCCTCGCGAGTGGAACCGCGATCCGCAAGACCCATCTTCTTGAGGAAGAGCTCCTCGTTCAATCTGCGGCGGATACGCCAGTAAAAGAACCTACGTGCGTGCTGCCATTGTAGGGGGAGACGGATAGTGCCCTTGGCCATCATGCGGCCCGCGCGGTCGTGCAGGTCGGCGAATTGCAGGGAAATTTGAGTGTATACTGGCATGAGGAGGTTCTCGCGCTCGGCCATCTTGACTTTGATTTCGGAGGATTCCTCCTGGGAGAGGGTGCCTGAGGCGAGTTTGTGGCGGTATTCGGAGTACACGGGATCGAGCCGGGCCATTGTTTCGAGTTGTTTATCGCGACGGTATTTAATGTTGACGATACCTTCCGGCTCAAGGACACCGGCACGAGATTCCTCGTCGGCATACATTTCCATCATGCTCGCATTGATAGTAGGATCCACCACGACCTATAACAATCAGCAAAAGTAACCCATAAAAAAGTCAAAGACCACATACCCATGAACCGCCCCGAAGCTCGCCATAAGGTGGAATGTAGACAAAGATCGGCTGCTCATACTTGACAAGAGCATCAACAATCATAGATCCATACTTTAGCACCTCGTTATACATATCCCTCTGGCCACCGGAGAATCCGCGCCAGTTGGCAAGGATCATTAACGGCAATTGCTCTCCGTGATTGAAGTCATTGATAGCCTGAGCAGTCTTAAATGCAGAGTTAGGGTACCACACCTGACCAGCCTCAAGCGAGACCATCTCGGTAGAATCAGGGTTAGCAGGATCGGCAGGAGTGACGTTCTCAACCGAGCGCGTCTCAACAGCAATGACACCAATGGGAATGCCGGCAATGCGAGCACGACCGACAACAACGGTTCTAGCCCATCCGCTAAGAGTCTCTTGGAAGGATCCCTTATCAAACAGACCAGACAGATACCCTTCTTCGTCGTCCTTTCCAGCAAGCAGCCATCTAACGTCATAGGTTTCCTTGGTACTAGGAGGGGTATATGTGATATCGCGGTCCCATGGGTCCAGGGAAGGTGAAATAGGAACAGGTGCTCCACGCCTCTCAGGAACGTATGACATCCACTCAACAATCTTCCGGACACCCTCAAAGTCGTCATCGGCAGTCAAATGAGAGATACCATTGCGGTACATGATCTGCGTACCTCCCAATTGCAAGTTTGAAGTATAAACCTCACGACCAAGCAACTTGTTGATAGCCGGAGCCCCAGTAAGAATCTAGAAATCAAATCAGTGAAATTACTCGTAAAATCACAAGGCGAAAAACTCACGATAGGCTGCCCCTCAATCTGGATAGCACGTTGGCCCAAGCGAACCAAGTAGGCGCCAATACCAACGGACCGGCACGTAACAAGAGTGACAGTAAAGATATCCTCATACGCCCTGCTAGTGGCACCAGCAATCAACCCAGACCCCTTCAAACATTCAACACCCAGCCCATCTTCCTGTCCGATAACAGTCGTAATCTTGTACCTCTCCTCACCCTCCTCAACAATCCGCTCAGTGAGAACCACCTTAGTCTTCCTGTCTGCAAACTTCTTGTTGACTTCTGGACTAAAGTAGAGGTACTTGAATCCAGACTCTGGCTTATCCGCCTCATTCCACGCAACCTCGAAATGCGGAATCAATTCCTCCGCCATACCAATTCTAGCACCAGAATTGGCCGACAAGTAAATTCTCGGGATGCCCAACTTTCGCGCAAACTCCGTGCACTTGTGGAAAAACTTATCTTCGGCGGGGCCGAAAGATCCGATTCTGAAGGTGATGTCGTTGGCAATAATGACAAACCTGCGCCCGCGTGGATACTCGGGAGTCTTCGCGGTTAATACCCAACCAACCATACCATGAGCGTTAGTTCCCGGCTCCCGTTGAACCTCGGCGAGACCACCATTATCATCCAATACCAACTCGCTATACTCTAAGCACTCGGTAAGAGGTGGAATCCTCTCCTTAAACGAAGGAACCTTCTTGGCGGACTTCACCCAGCTCTGATGGAAAGCCTGTCTGAATAGCTCGGGGAAATCATACACGTATTGTGTTCCCATAAGATGCGCCTTGTACCTCTTGGGCTGCAACCATTCCTTGGCAGCGTATGGAGTGCTGACGGCACGGAGGTGCATAGATCCAGACTTGGTACCAATGCTGTGGAATACCCATTGCCCCTTGTCAGTCTTTCGCTCAGCGTACATCTCAACCTGAATGACGTATCCGGACACATTCTGGATTATGACACGAAGGGGGTATGCGAGGCCGCTCTTGGGGTCAGTACAGATGATACGGATCTCAGCACCGGTGACACGGAGTCTCCAAAGACGTCTTCCGAAACGCTCGATGAACCCACCAAGAGCAGGCTCGATCTCCTCGGGGCTAAGGGGGAAAACGGGCGTGAAATTGATGAAGATGTGGTTAAGATCAGAGTTATTATTTCCAATAATCTCCAGAGCGTCAAGGATGTCATTAACCAAGCGATCGGTCTCGGAAATCAAGTAATCAGCAGTAGGGATCTCATCTCGCAGGCGGCCCGGACGAACAACGGCACGAGTAAAGTACCTCTTATCGCTCTGAACCTCCTTACCGTACGCCTCGTAGACGTGGATATTACGGTTCTCGGTGAAGACCGGCTTGATGGTGAAGTTTGATAATCTACCCAGTTCAAGCTGGAAAGCCAATGCGGGTTCGATGTGACGAATGCTCTGTTCTTCGCGGTATTCGGGGCCGCGGAAGGTGAAGTATCCAGGATAGGATCCGTCCTTGTGGCCGCAGATAAAAGTGATACGGCGAACGTTGCGGGAAAGGAGCTCACCCTTGTGATCAGCGACAAGCGGAAGAATTCTCTCCAAAAGATCTTTATCATCCATGGATTCAGCATCTCGAACAGCGACGTTGCAAACAGCAGACAGGGAATCCTCCTCTTCAGCTTCGAGCGCAGAAAGGGGCATAGACCGCCTCCGTCCTTCAAGATTAGCCATTAATCCACCTGCGGCAGGCTTGGCCCCCCTTCCGAGGGGAATGAGCTCGAGGGCGCGGGCAAGGTACTCCTCAGCTTCGTCAAGGAAGGTAACGGGAATGATGACACCCTTTCGGACAGGCTCGATCTCAGACTTTCCAACCAAGAACGAAAGATCACTAATAGATCCGACACGTTTGAATCCCTCGCGTTCAACAGTAGGAGTAGCCGGGGCCGAAGGCTGGGTCATACCGTACTCAGTAACACCAACCTTCCTTAGCTGGAAGTCCCAAGTGACGATAAACGGAGGCTCAGAGTCCAAATTGTGGTAGTTGACAGCATGTAACTCGTAAGCCCTATACGCTCGGCGAACATATACCTCCAGAGCAGCCAAAGAAACCCAAGGGTCGGCATGAGCAAAGAAGGTTGGAAGGACATCAAAGACAGTATACTTGGAGTCGATAACCTCCTTCAAAGTCTCTTGATGAGGAGTCCTATGCTCCCATCCAGTCTCACCATATCGTGACTCAACAACGGAAGAGCGGAGGATATGTTCCATCTGAGCGGCTCTCTCCTCAAGAGAAGGCAGAGCACATTGAATAAGGACCTCACGAGCCTTAAGCGCAACCTTAGTTGAAACACGGGACTCTAACTCGGTGAGCTTCTTGAGAATTGGTCGGAAGAATTTGACGATAGGTCCATTGTTGGGCTTGTTAGGGCGGTACTCCTCAAGAATTGCCAGGATGAGATTATTCTTAGACGCAATTCTGCTATGAGAAAGCACCGCCTGAACAACCTTATTAATATCGTCCCTATTTTCATCGCGAAGTCTAAGAATAACGTCTTCATCACGTGTGTTTGGTCCCTATAAAATATTAGCACACAATTAAACCCACCCAACCTCAGAATAATAAACTCACCGAAAATAACTTTTCAACACTCCAATATTGCTCCATAAGCCCCAAGAAAACCGACAATTCATGAACCTTCAACCCCTCGGAATACCGATCCAGAATCTCGGTCAATGGCAACAGAGCAGACTTCAAGAGCTCGACATCGCTAGCAGCAACATTATCTTCCAAGAACTTGTCCAAGGACTTACGAAGTTGCTTGGCCGGGAACTCTCCCTTGCGGGACTTGGCCCTATCAACAACCTGCGAGAAAGTGGCGTCAAGTTTCTGTGGCATTCTGGCATGCAGGGCGGAAAATTGCGCAGCCCATTCTCCGTAAGGGAGCTCGGAGTCACGGAGAACCTGGATAAGCTCCTTGAGGGAGGTGGCCATGATGACCTGGTTGTCATAACCGTCAATAATATTCTTGAGGACGGTGGTGAGGAGTGTGAATCTCTGTGGCGGCTTGGTGCCGACGACCTGCGCCGGGCCGAAGTCGGGGAGTTGACCATCAAAGGGAGTAGCGTGCTTGACACGGCTCGGGTCATCCAAAGCTAATATACCGAGGATGTCGCCAGCCTCGAGAGTAGATCCCGGCTGCTTGATGAGCTGAACGTGACCGTCTTCTTGTGCAAGAAGCGGCATGTACATCTTCATAACCTCGACTTCAGCAAAGGCCTGTCCCTTCTTGACATGCTCTCCGTTTTCGACGAGGAATTTGACCAACTTCCCTGGGGAGGGTGTTCGAAGCTGTGTAGGATCATTCTCCTGCTCCAACAGACACGTCTTGCTATCCACACTAACACGAGTGGCTCCGACCTCCTCCTTCCAGTAGACGTTATGACTGCGCCCGCTCAACAGGATCAATAAACCACCGTCTGACAAGGCCCTCACGCCAACACTGCACTTGGAACCGTTGATGAAAAGATGGTAGGAATCCGCGCTTGATCGTGTAGCAGTGAACTTGTAGCGCTTACCCTCGTAGATGAAGTCGACCGGGAATACCGTCTTAAGGATATCCTTGGCAGGGACTTGACCCCTCTCCAGAGAAGCCTTGTACTCCGTCATGCAAATCTCACTCGCAACATGAGCCTTCGTAACAGCACCGCAGACAACCGCGAGGAAAGTATCCGGTCGCTCAGTGGTAAGCTTGTTGGAGATAAGTTCGTCGAGCCATCCAGTAGTGATAGTGTTATCCTCGAAAGCCGGGGTCTCCAAGAGCTTAATAAGGTACTCGACTGTAGTCCTGAAATCACCACGAATACTCAATTCCTTCAGAGCGACCACCATATGTTTTCGTGAGGCACTACGATTCTCACCATAGGCAAAAATGTGACCGAACTGTGAGTCGGAGAAGGAATGTATACCTCCGGCGGTGCCGACAGAGAAGTAACCCCACACGTTTGAGGAGGACCGGAAATTCAGCTCGTGCATCATACCGCTGGAAGGCTTGAACCCTTCACCGGGATCCTCAGAAGTGATACGACAGGCAGTAGTGTGGCCTTTAGGGGTTGGCCTTCGCTGTGTAAGTTGTGAGCCATCCTTGGAGAAATCGAAATCAATCTCGCCGGTGGACGCCGGATCGACACCGTACAACAGACGAATATCACGTATTCTATGTAGCGGCAGACCCATAGCGATTTGAAGTTGTGCGGCGGGAAGATTTACACCAGTAACCATCTCAGTAGTAGGATGCTCGACTTGGAGACGAGGGTTCAACTCGAGGAAGTAGAATTTATCATCCGAATGAGAATAGAGATACTCAACAGTACCAGCAGAAACATATCCGACAAGCTTTCCCAATCGTACGGCAGCCTTCTCCATCTTGGAGAATGTGGTCTGGTTAGCAACGGTGACCGGCGCCTCCTCGATAATCTTTTGATGTCTCCTCTGTACGGAGCAATCACGACCAAAAAGGGAGATATTATTTCCGTACTCGTCTGCCAATAGCTGCACCTCCAAATGTCTAGCGTTTCCAGCCAGCTTCATAACGAAAATTGGCGATCCAGGCACTTCTCCCGCAACTTGGTTATAAAAGCTTGTGAAGCCCTCTTCCGAGTCGACCTTTCGAATACCCTTTCCACCACCACCTTCCGAGGCCTTGATCATGACTGGGAACCCAATCTCCATTGCCTTCTGCAGAGCTTCTTCGGCTGAGTGGGTGCACCCTTTGGCATAGACATCGTTGGCAACGGTGACCAACCCCTCCGAGTCGATCTGTACCTCTCTGACCCCCAGCCCGCTCCAAGGAATACACGGAACCTCAGCATGCTGAGCTACGATGGTCGACGAGATCTTGTCTCCCAGAGATCTCATGGCCGAGCCTGGGGGACCAATGAAAACAATCTTATTTTTTGACGCAGCTAAGCTCTCTGGCAATTTCGGGTTCTCACTCGCATGGCCCCTGCATAAAAAAAATCCCATCAGTATTATCGCCCAAAAATAATAATTTCCCACCCCCATCATCGAAGCGAACGCACCATCCAGCCCAAACAGCATGAACCCCCATCCTCTCCGCAACATCAACAATTAACTCCACGTTGGCATAGTTATTATTATTCGTGCCTCCGGGTACCTATATCGTCGCCATCCATCATGCAACCAATTAGCTCCGAATGAGGCTCCGGGATCAACCCCCGTTTCAACTCCACCTCACCACCATAGCTACTAACTACTCTCCCGCGCAAAACCGCGGGGTAATTGAGTAGCCGGAGACTAGTGGGCAAGGAGAGAGAGGTTTCAAAATGGGAGGAAGCAAACCTCAACGTATTGATCCGCCATACGAATGTAGTCCGCATTGGCCTGTAAATCTTCCGGCGTAGCCATCACAGTGAATTGTATAGCTCTCTCATCACCGAACGTCTCATACGCCCATTTCCTCACACTTCTAATCTCTTTAACCGCCGCAATTCCATTATTCGCAATTAAAACCTAGACCCCCCCACCAAACCATTAGCAAATTAGCTACCGCCTGATTAATTGTGTTACCGGAAATAGATAGGATGGTAGGATACATACCTTCTCAATAATCGTGTGCCCATCATTCGACGCAACAAAGTCCTTTACCGGACCAGGGGCAGCAACAGCGAGATGATTACCACCAATAAAGTGAGCTGGGAGATTAAATTTTGCGGAATAGCTGGGCATGGCCTGTCTCTTCTTGCCCCCAGGCTCCCCTGCCGTCCCGTTATGCCGCATTATAGCAGCGACGCTGGCCGACGTATCGGACGCCATGTTGTAGTAGCTATGGTTCCTTCTTCTCCTCTCGAAGGGGGTTTTGCTACGAGTACAGGAGGAGGAGGAGGAGGAGGAGGAGGGAAGGAGGTGATGAAGGGGGAAGGGGAGGATAAAAGGATGAGCAGCGGGGAGAGAATTCTGAAATGCGAGTAGAAGGAGGCTCCGGTAATGAACGGTGATATGGTTGGTGACGATAATGCTAGAAGGAGAGAGAGCAGAAGGGAAATGGGGTATTAAAGTGCAGAACGAGAACAAAAAGGGAAATGGAAAAGAAACTTCAGGAATTGAAGGAGGCAGGAAGAGAGCAGAAGAGAAGGAGGGGGGGGGGTAGGAGTTTTAATAATAAAGGTATGAATAGAGGGTCCGGGGGGGGAGGTGGTGGGGAACTTTGTATGAGCGAAAGAGGTACCGTTCCGATACCGTACCGTAGGTATGTTGGGACATACCGAGAGCGTATCAAAAAAAAAACGTTGAGGGTGGGAAGAATTTCAAAAGGAACACAACCCGACGACGTTGGACTAACTTATTTTATTTTTTCCTTCTTTTTTTCCTTCCTGCCGATGCATTACCGCACCTACCCATCCCATCCACACACCTATTATCGCAACAACCATGCTCAACAACCAAGGAAACTTGCCCAACCCTCAACTTTCCCATCACAATACCGGTAGAGCTATAATACAAACTATTATGATACCGTACCGCAGGATACAGCCCCCCATCCACCAAAAAAGTTCCCCCCAGTCCCACCCATTCCACAGCTTCGAAGAAGCTAAAATGGATCCGCGTAAACGCCCCCCCGTAACGCAGCTACTCGACAAATCTACTGTACCGTCAAAACCATACTGTCGATATCTCCGCCCCACCCCCCGTTATCTGTAAGGAGGGATCTGAACCGGTACTTTTACCTTACTTTTGACCATAGCTATTCTTCCACCGTCACCTCCTTAACCGCAAGGAAGCCATATATTGCTGGTAATTACCCTCTATCCTACAATTCACAGCGGGCAGGTACTAAGGGTATTCAGAGTTGATCAACGGAAATTTTTGTTGAAAACTTGGAGGTTGAAAGGTGCATAAGTGTGAGCACTATTGGCTTAATAAAGTTAGGTTGACAAAAAAATTGTGAACAGGAATATTTGTAGGCACTCATGGTGGAGAGCTCGGTAGACAGTAAGTTGAGCTGGCTGGAATGGAACTATGTCGTCATGATCTTTTATCATAGCGATACCGTGCAACCGCAACCCCATTCAAGACCAATCTCGCTCAAAACTCACCATATCAATACCACAGAAGAATACTGGTGACTGGAGCTTGGAAGAGACTGATCTCACCTATATTTCGCTTCTCTTGATCTTGGTCATAATCATCATCAAACACCAGGCTTTGAAGCAAAGTCACTTCCAGAAATCCATTGGTGTAACAATCCTATTGTTAAGTAGTTATGCAACAGGCAACGATAGTTGTTTCCTAAGTGAGCAATTCCCCTTAGTTTCTCGTAGGACGTATGGAAGTACTATCTCTTCAGATAGTACGGAACTGGC
>Ga0307513_10000945_pt1 | contig 42094 bp, 42 predicted proteins | sample 15_EM_MG_FD_202174 | JGI IMG/M metagenome (GOLD analysis project Ga0307513, IMG submission 202174) | Populus trichocarpa ectomycorrhiza microbial communities from riparian zone in the Pacific Northwest, United States - 15_EM | ecosystem: Host-associated > Plants > Roots > Unclassified | place...
CGACCTGTCGCACGCTCACCTCGACGCGCGACCGGACGCCCGCCTGGACGCGGCCATGGCCCGCCTGGAGGCCGCCCACCAGCGCTGGAAGGCCACCCACCGCTCCATCGCCGCCCGGATGCTCGGCGAGCAGCCCGGCTCCGGCTACAGCTCCGGGGTGCCCTACCTCGGCGAGTGCCTGCGCAACCGGCTGTTCTGGCGGCTGGACTCGCTCGCCGGGTGATCAGGCCGGCGCGTAGTCCACCACCGGCACCGGCGCGTGGAACCCGGCGTACGACGGGTCGGTGATCAGGTCGACCTCGATCCGCATGCCGTCCGGGTCGATCACCCAGAAGCTCAGCTTCGGGCCGAGATCGGTCACCTCGCCGTCGGTGGCCCCGCGCTCCATGAGCCGGGTGCGCACGGTGTCGAACGCGGCCCGGTCGGGGACCTCGAGTGCGAGGTGATCGAGGTGGCCACGGCCGAACATGGCGGCTGAACCGGTGGCGTGCGGGTTGTCCGCGGTATGGAGGGGATGCAGGAGGCCGCCGCGGCCCACCTCCAGGATGGCGTGGGCGAACGCCGGGTTCTCCTCACGGAAGACGAGGCGCGCGCCGAACACCTCGGTGTAGAAGTCGACGAACCGGTCGAGGTCCGCGGTCATGATCGCGACGTGGTTGATTCCGCTGGTCAGTTGCATGTCGCCAGCGTGCGTGAACCCGGCTGCGGTCCGGCTGCGGTCGATACAGTCCCCGCGTGCAGGTGGGGGTGCTCGGACCCGTCCAGGTCACCGGCTCGGACGGTCCCGTCGCGCTGCCCACCCGCAAGACCCGCGAGGTGCTCGCCCTGCTCGCGCTCGCCGCGCCTCGGCCGCTGTCGCTGCAGCGGCTGGCCGACGCGCTGTGGGACGAGCCGCCGCCGTCCGCGGTGAAGACGGTGCAGGCGCACGTGTCGCGGGTGCGCGCGGCCGTCGGCGGGAGGGTGCGCGGCGGACCGGCCGGGTACGCCCTCGATCTCACGGCCGCCGAGCTGGACGCGCTCGCGGTCGCCGAGCACCGTCGAGCAGCTCGCGTCGCCGCGCTCGACGGCGACGACGCCCGTGCCGCCCGGCTGTACGCCGCGGCCGAGGCGGCGTGGCGCGGGGAGCCGGAGCTGCCCGACACGGTCGCCGGCGACGCCGAACGGGCGCGCGTCGCGGAGGAGCGGCTGACACTCGCGGAGGCCGCGCTCGCCGCGAGCGTCGCCGCCGGGGCCGCGGCGTCGGCCGTGGGCCGGCTGGCCGAGCTGACCGCGCGGCACCCGCTGCGCGAGGAGCTGTGGGACCTGCGGCTGCGCGCCCTGTACGCGTGCGGCCGCCAGTCCGACGCGCTGGCCGCGTACCGCGAGGCTCGGCGGGTGCTCGTCGCGGAGGCCGGGGTGGAGCCGGGCCCGGTGCTGCAGGCCACCGCCGCGGCGGTGCTCGACCACAGCCTGGCCGTGCCCACCGCGGCCGCCGGCTCTGCCCGCGCACCGGTCGTCGCCGACGTGCCGCGCTACGCCGACGCCGGCGGCGTCCACATCGCGTACGGGGTCTTCGGCACGGGCGGGCCCGACGTGCTGCTGCTCAACGCCACGTTCGTACCCGTGGACGCGTACCTGGAGGAGCGCCGGCTCGCCGCCGCCATCGCGGGGCTCGCCGACGGGCGCCGCGTGCTGGCGTACGACCGGCGCGGCGTCGGGCTGTCCGACCCGGTGCCGGCGCCGAGCGTCGCCGCCTGGACCGACGACGCCGTGGCCGTGCTCGACGCGGCCGGTGCCGGGCCCGTGCACGTGCTCGCCAACGCCGACACCGGCATGATCGGGTTGCTCCTCGCGGCCACGCACCCGGAGCGCGTGGCGTCGCTGACGATCGTGTGCGCGCTGGCCCGGATGACCGTCGCCCCCGACTACCCGCACGGCGAGCCGACGTCGATGTCCGAGACGCTGGCCGGGATCCGCAGCCCCGCCGTCGAGCCGCCTGTGGACGTGCTCGGGTGGATCGCGCCGTCCGTGGCCGGTGACGAGCGGTTCCGTCGCTGGTGGGACGCGGTGGGGCGGCGCGGTGCGAGCCCGGGCAGTGCCGGGCTGGTGCATGCCGCGATGCTCGCCGGGGACGTGCGCGCGGTCCTGCCGCTCGTGACCGCGCCGACGCTGCTCGTCTCGCGCACCGGCTGTGCGTCCTACGACCCCGGCCACGGCCGCTACCTGGCCGAGCACCTGCCGCACGCGCGGCTCGTCGAGTACCCGGACGCGGACGGGCCGTGGTTCCTCGGCGACACCGCCCGGGTGCTGGCGGAGTTCGCGAACCACACCTCCTCCTAGACTGCCCCGGTGTTGGACGATGTCGAGGCCGTGATCCTCGTGGGGGGCAAGGGCACGCGGTTGCGGCCGCTCACCCTGTCCACGGCGAAGCCGATGCTGCCGACGGCCGGTGTGCCGTTCCTCGCGCACCTGCTGTCCCGGATCCGCGCCGCGGGCGTGCGACGGGTCGTGCTCGGCACCAGCTACCTCGCCGAGACGTTCGAGGAGGGCTTCGGCGACGGGGCCGCGCTCGATCTGGAGCTGATCTACGTCACGGAGCAGGAGCCGCTGGGCACCGGTGGTGGCATCCGCAACGTCGCCGACCACCTCACCGCGGAGACCGTCATGGTCTTCAACGGCGACGTGCTCGGCGGCACGGACCTGACCGCGGTCGTCGACACCCACCGGCGCACCGAGGCCGATGTCACGCTGCACCTGGTGCGGGTGCAGAACCCGCGCGCGTTCGGCTGCGTGCCCACCGCTCCCGACGGCCGTGTCGAGGCGTTCCTGGAGAAGACCGAGGACCCGCCGACCGACCAGATCAACGCCGGTTGCTACGTGTTCCGCCGCAAGGTGATCGACGGGATCCCGGTCGGGCGGCCGGTGTCGGTGGAGCGCGATACGTTCCCCGGCCTGCTCGCCGACGGCGCGCGGGTGTGGGGCCACGTCGACGCCGCGTACTGGCGCGACCTGGGCACCCCCGGCGACCTGGTCTACGGGTCCGCCGATCTCGTGCGCGGCATCGCGCCGTCAGCGGCCCTACCCGGCCCGGTCGGCGACCGGCTCGTGCTCGAGGGCGCCGTGGTCGCCCCGGACGCGCTCGTCTTCGGCGGCACCACGGTGGGCCGCGGCGTGCGGATCGGCGCCGGTGCCCGGGTGGAGGGCGCCATGCTCTTCGACGGGGCCGTCGTGGGCGAAGGTGCGCTGGTCCGGCACTCGATCGTCGGGTTCGGCGCCCAGGTGCACGCCGGCGCCGTGGTGGTCGACACCGTGGTGGGCGACCGGGCGGTGGTGGGCGCGCACTGCGAGCTGCGCCACGGCGCCCGCGTGTGGCCGGACGTGACGCTGCCGCCGCACGGGGTGCGCTTCTCGCCCGATGTCTGACGGGGGCACGACCCGGGAGTGGCGGCCGGACTACCCGCTCGATCTCGCCGGGGTGCTCGCCCCGCTGCGGCGCGGCGCGGGCGATCCCGCGTTCGTCACCGCCGGACACGGCGCACCCGTGTGGCGGTCCTCGACGAGCCCCGCGGGGCCCGTCACCACGCGGATCCACCGGCGCCCGGACGGAACTGTCGTCACCACCGCGTGGGGCCCCGGCGCCGAGTGGGCACTGGACGGGGTGCCGGCGCTGCTGGGCGCGCACGACCGCCCCGATGAGTTCGTCGCCCACCACCCGCTGATCGCCGACGCCGCCAAGCGCCGGCCCGGCCTGCGGTTCGGCGCGTCCATGCGGGTCTGGGACGTGCTCGTGCCGTCGGTGCTGGAGCAGAAGGTCACCGGCACCGAGGCGCGGCGCTCGTGGCGGGAGCTGTGCCGCCGCTACGGCGATCCCGCGCCCGGCCCCGCTCCCGACGGGCTGCGCGTGCCGCCCACCCCCGAGCAGATCCGCGCCGTGCCCGAGTGGGCGTGGCACCGGGCGGGCGTCGACTTCTCGCGCCGCCGCGCGATCCTGGCCTGCGCGTCCGTCGCGTCGCGGCTGGAACGGGCCGCCGAGCTGGGCGGGACCGAGGGCTCGGTCCTGCTGCGGAAGGTGCCCGGCATCGGGGTGTGGACGGCCGCCGAGGTGGCCCAGCGGGTGTGGGGCGACGCTGACGCCGTCAGCTACGGCGACTTCCACATCCCCACGCTGGTCGGGTGGGCGCTGCTCGGCCGGGCCATCGATGACATCGAGATGGCCGAGGTCCTCGCCCCCTACGCGCCGCAGCGGGGACGGGCGGTGCGGCTGGTGGAGGTCTCGGGGTTCCGCCGGCCGCGGTTCGGCCCGCGCTTCTCCCCGCGGGACTACCGGGCGATCTGACTCACTGCTTGGTGTACGTCATCCCCTGGCTGTCCTTCAGCTGCCCGGTCGCCGGGTCGAAGGTGTACAGCGCCTCGAACGTCAGGCCGGTGCCGCCGCTGGTGCAGGTCAGCGCCCAGTTCGCCGCCATCGAATCGCCGACGGGGCTGCCGCTGGTGCTGCCCTTGAGATCATTGCCGCCGCATTCCGGTGCACCGGCGATCGTGATCGACAGGCCGAACAGCTCGACCGAGGGATCCACCCGGTCGATCCTGACGATGATGTCGCGCGCGGAGAGCTCGACGGTCTTCCAGGTGCCGACGAACGACACCGGATCGACGGTGCGGTTCGAGGTGTCCGGGGCCCGTGGTGTCGGCGCCGGCGCGGTGGTGTCGGTGGGTGCCTCGGCGAGCGCGGTCGTGATGGGAGTCGTGTCGGGCGTAGAGGGTGTGGTCGGGCCGCGCCCGGCCAGGCTGACGACCACGACCACCGCGACGACGATCAGCAGCGCAGCCCCGATCACCCCGAGGGCGAGCATGCCGCTGCGGCCGCGCGGCTGCTGCGGGGGTAGGGGCGGTGTCTGCACCGGCGGCGCGAACGGGGGCCGCCCGTCGTAGGGGCGGGCGGGGGGTCGCAGCTGCTGCGGGGGAGGTGTGGTGATCCGGTGGGTGCGTCCGCCGTCGATCACCTGCGTGCGGACGGTCCCGACGTCGACGGGCGGACGGGTCGTGTCCGGCAGCGTGTGCTCGGGCAGCATCGCCTGCACCGGCGGCGGCAACCAGCTGTCCGAGGACGTGCCGTCGGACAGCGTGTCGAGCAGCTGGGCCGGGGTCGGCCGCATGGCCGGATCCTTCTGCAGCGCCGCTGCGACCACGTCGAGCAGCGCCGGCGGCACGGCGTCGAGCCGCGGCGGCTTGAGGAGGATCGCCCCGACGACCGTCGCCGGCGATCCCTCGCCGAACGGGTGCGCGCCGGCTGCGTAGCAGAGGACGGTGCCCCAGGCGAAGACGTCCGCGGCGCCGGTGATCTTCTCGCCCGCGAACTGCTCGGGTGCCATGAACCGGGGGGTGCCGATGGGGGTGCCGGTGGCCGTGATGTTGCCGCCCTCGGCCCCGTCCAGCGCCCTGGCGATCCCGAAGTCGATCACGCGCGGGCCGTCCTCGGCGAGCAGGATGTTCGCCGGCTTGAGGTCGCGGTGCACCAGCCCGGCAGCGTGCACGGCCTCCAACGCTTCGGCGAGCCCGGCGCCGAGCACCCGCAGCGTGGGCGCGTCGAACGCGCCGACGCGCTTCACGGCGGCGGCCAGCGACGGGCCGGCCACGTAGGCCGTGACCAGCCACGGCGGGTCCCCGTCCGGGTCGGCGTCCACGACGGGTGCGGTGTGGAAACCGCCGACGCGGCGCGCGGCGTCGACCTCTTGGGCGAACCTGCGCCGGAAGTCCGACTGGTCGGCCAGATGCGCGTGCACGACCTTGATGGCGACGGGTCGGCCGGCGGGCGAGCGACCCCAGTACACCTGGCCCATGCCGCCGTGCCCGAGCCGCCCGCCGAGGCGGTAGCGGCCCACCATGGCCGGGTCACCCGGCTGAAGCGGCTCCATCTACTTCCCTTCGGCCGATCACGGCCGAGTCTAGGGAACCTGCACGCACCCCCCGACGTAGGCTCGGCGTCGTGAAGGTGACGGTGCTGGTGGGGGGCGTCGGCGGGGCCCGGTTCCTGCTCGGCGTCAAGGAACTGCTCGGGGCGGACGCGAGCGTCACGGCCGTGGTCAACGTCGGCGACGACATCTGGCTGCACGGCATGCGGATCTGCCCCGACCTGGACACGTGCATGTACACGCTCGGCGGTGGCATCGATCCCGAACGGGGATGGGGCCGCAAGGGCGAGACGTGGGTGGTGCGCGACGAGCTGGCCGGCTACGGCGCCGACCCGACGTGGTTCGGGCTGGGCGACAAGGACATGGCGACGCACCTGGTGCGCAGCCGGATGCTGCGGGCGGGCTATCCGCTCTCCGATGTCACGGCGGCGTTGTGCCACCGCTGGCAGCCGGGGGTGACGTTGCTGCCCGCGTCGGACGACCGGGTGGAGACCCACGTCGTCGTCGACGACCCGGCGAACGGGCCCAAGGCGCGCAAGGCGATCCACTTCCAGGAGTGGTGGGTGCGGCACAAGGGCGAGCTGCCGGCGCACCGGTTCGCCGCGGTCGGCGCCGAGGAGGCGACGATCCTGCCGGCGGCCCGGGAGGCCATCGCCGAGGCCGACATCGTGCTGCTCGCGCCGTCCAACCCGGTGGTGAGCATCGGGTCGATCCTGGAGATCCCCGGCGCCCGCGACGCGCTGCGCGAGACCTCCGCGAAGATCGTCGGGATCTCGCCGATCGTCGCCGACCGGCCGCTGCGCGGCATGGCCGATCGCTGCCTCACCGCGATCGGGGTGGAGACCTCGGCCGAGGCGGTCGGCCGGCACTACGGCGCGCGCGCCGACGGCGGGCTGCTCGACGGCTGGCTGGTGCACACCGGCGACACCGCCGACGTGCCCGGCGTGGCCACCCGCGCGGTCCCGCTGCTGATGACGGACCCGCAGACCAGTGCCCAGATGGTGGCCGACGCGTTCGACCTGGTCGGGGTGGCTCGGTGATCAAGGGCACAACGTCGTCCGACGAGCCCGGCGAGCGACCTTCTGCCCTTGATCACGGAAACCCCGCCGGCATCCAGGTGCTGCCGGTGCCCGGGCTGCCCGAGTTCCGGCCCGGCGACGATGTGGCCGCGGCGCTGGTGGCCGCCGCGCCGTGGCTCGTCGACGGCGACGTCGTGGTGATCACGTCGAAGGTGTTCTCCAAGGCCGAGGGCCGGCTGGTGGCGGCGCCGGCCGATCCTGAGGAGCGCGACGCGCTGCGGCGCCGCCTCGTCGAGGGCGAGACCGAGCGGGTCGTCGCCCGCCGGGGCCGCACGATGATCGTGGCGGGCAAGCTGGGCATCGTCCAGGCCGCCGCCGGCGTCGACGGCTCGAACGTGCGCACCGACGAGCTGGCCCTGCTACCGGCCGATCCCGACGCCAGCGCGGCGCGGCTGCGCGCCGATCTCGCGCGGCTGGCCGGAGTGGACGTCGCCGTCGTCGTCACCGACACGATGGGCCGGGCGTGGCGGAACGGGCAGATCGACCTGGCCATCGGCGCAGCCGGGCTGACCGTGCTGCACGCGTACGCCGGCCAGCACGACGCGGAGGGCAACGAGCTGGTCGTCACCGAGATCGCGGTGGTCGACGAGCTGGCCTCGGCCGCCGACCTGGTCAAGGGCAAGCTGGGCGGCACCCCGGTCGCCGTGGTGCGCGGTCTGCTGCCCGTGGACGACGGGTCGACGGCGCGCGATCTCGTCCGCCCGATCGAGGGCGACATGTTCCGCCTCGGTACGGACGAGGCGCTCGCCGAGGGCCGTCGCGAGGCGGTGCTGCTGCGGCGCAGCACCCGCGACTTCACCGACGAGCCCGTCGACGTCGACGTGGTGCGCCGCGCCGTGGCGGTGGCACTGACCGCGCCCGCGCCGCACCACAGCACCCCGATCCGGTTCGGGCTGGTCCGCGAGCGGCGCACCGCCCTGCTCGACGCCATGGCGGTGCGCTGGCAGGAACACCTGGAGGCCGACGACCGGCCGTCCGACGAGGTGGCGCGCCGGATGCGCCGCGGCGACCTGCTGCGTCGCGCGCCGGAGCTGGTGCTGGCCTTCCGCACCGGCGACGGCATGCACGTCTACCGCGATGAGGCGCGGCGGCTCGGCGAGCGCACGATGTTCACCGTCGCCGGCGGGGCCGCGGTGCAGTCGCTGCTGATCGCACTGGCTGCGGAGGGCCTGGCGTCGTGCTGGGTGGGATCGACGATCTTCGCCGCCGACGTCGTCCGGGACGTCTTGGATCTGCCGTCGGACTGGCAGCCGCTCGGCGCGATCGCCGTCGGACATCCCGCGCAGCCGCTCACCCCGCGGATGCCGCGCGACCCCGAAGGAGCGTTCCTGCAGTGGTAGCCACCGCCGTGGCCGCGGCCGAGCTCAGCGCGTGGCAGCCGGACGACCACGGCCAGCAGTCACTGCGCGAGGCGCTGCTGGCCTACCTCCTGGCGCGCCCGGACGACGCCTGCGATCGCTCCTGCGTGCCCGGGCACCTGACGGCGTCGGCGCTGGTCGTCGACGCGGCGGGGGAGCACACGCTGCTGACCCTGCACCGCAGGCTGAAGGAGTGGCTGCAGCTGGGCGGGCACTGCGAGCCCGGCGACGCGTCGCTGCGCGATGCCGCGCTGCGCGAGGCCACCGAGGAGTCGGGCATCGAGGGCCTGACGATCTCCGACACCCCGTGGCACGTCGCCGTGCACCCGCTGACGTGTTCGCTGGGCGTGCCGACGCGCCATCTCGACGTCCGCTACCTGGTGCGGGCGCCGGCGGGTGCAGTGCCGCGGATCAGCGAGGAGTCGGCCGATCTGCGCTGGTGGCCGCTCGACGCCCTCCCGGGGGACCCGGGGGTGCGCGAGATGGCGGCCGCCTACCAGCGGGCCCACTCCCAGAACCGCATCTCGTTGTAGCCCTGGGCGAAGAGCCGGGGCTGCCCGCCGAACAGGTCGTAGATCCACGCCGCCCCGGACGAGAGCGCGCCGAGCAGCGGCGGGTACGCGAACAGCAGCACGAAGAACAACAGCGGCGCCCAGTTGCGCACCTGCGTGTTGATGCCCCGCGGGGCCACGTACGGCTCGATGGCGCCCCACCCGTCCAAGCCGGGGACGGGGAGGATGTTGAGCACGAACGCCAGCAGCTGGAAGAACGCGAGCGTGGACAGTCCCGCGGTCAGCCCGAGCGGCATCTCGATGGCGCCGGCCACGAGCAGCAACAGGATGCCGAGCACCAGGTTGATGGCTGGGCCGGCGAGTGAGACGAGGCTGCGCATCGCCCGCGACCGGATCCGCCCGTGGTTGATCCAGACCGCGCCGCCGGGCAGCGCGATGCCGCCGAGCAACAGGAAGAACACCGGGAGCACCAGGCTGAGCCCGAGATCTGCGTACTTGGTGATGTCGAGCGTCAGGTAGCCCTTGTCGCGCACCTCGAAGTCGCCGCCCCGCAACGCCACGTAGGCGTGCGCGAACTCGTGCAGGCACAGCGACATCATCCAGCCGCCCACGACGAGCAGCAGCAGGCCGGCCGAGAGCAGGAACGAGTGGTCGTTGCTCGCGAGGTCGGCGGTGCCCGGCACGGTGAGTACGCCGCCCACGATGGTGATCGCCGTGAGTACCAGGAACCACGGACTGAGTCGGCTCTGCACCTTGATGACCTAACCACTGGGCCGTACAGGGGACCGACCGGGTGGAACTCGTCACCCGGTTGGCAGGTTCAACTTGCGATCGGCGCACGACATCGCTGTACTTACATCGCTGTCATTCGGGGACGGCAGCCATTCGCCGGGTGCGGGGAGGTTGGGCGGGTGAACGTGATCACAGATTCGTTGTCGCTGGTCGAGACAGCTGGTGGGTTGCCGCTACGCGGTGGAGGTGCGATCGAGGCGGTCTCCTACGAGGAGTCGCCGCTGCGCAGCCTCATCCTGCTGGATGGCGAGGCCGAGGAGCCCGACTGGCAGGAACGCGCACTCTGTGCGCAGACCGATCCGGAGGCGTTCTTCCCGGAGAAGGGCGGTTCCACCCGCGAGGCCAAGCGCATCTGCTCCGGCTGCGAGGTCCGGGCCGAGTGCCTGGAGTACGCGCTGGCGCACGACGAGCGCTTCGGCATCTGGGGCGGGCTCTCGGAGCGGGAGCGCCGCCGCCTGCGCCGCGCCGTCATCTGACATTCAGCGGCGAAGGGCCTGTCCCCGCCGTTGCCGTCGCTGCAGTAAAGCCACTTTCGCGCCGATTTCTGGCAGGAAAGTGGCTTTACTGCTAATTGGGTCCCGGTGATCCGGTAGGCGGCCTGATCAACTTCAGGAAGCGCCGTCGACCGCGTCCGGTTCGATGTTCAGATAGTCGGCCACCTGCTCGACGAGCACCTCGTGCAGCAGGTCGGCGAGCTCCGTGGAGCCCTTGGCGCGAGCCTCGATCGGCCGTCGGTAGAGCACGATGCGCGCCCGTGACGGCATGCCCTCGGGATCGACCCCCGCCGGCACCAGCTGGGCGAGCGGCACCCCGGTGTCGGCGAGCACCCCGGTGTCCCACACGACGCGGTCCGGCGAGGTCTCGGTGACCTCCGGGACCTCGTCGACGGCCAGGTCGAGCTCCGCGAGCTCCGAACCCCACCGCAGCTCGATCGGCTCGAGCGCCTCGAGCACCAGCGCGTCGAACCGCTCGCCGCGCGTACGCGAGGCCGGGGTCGAGGCCGGGTAGAGCAGCCCGCGCAGTCCGCGCCCGCGCCGGTCCCGCCGGCGGGGCGCGCGACGGAGGGTGCGTCGCGCTGTGGTCACCGCGGCGATTCTACGGGGCTGGGAAGCCCCGCGGCGGAGGACCGGTGTCCGGCCGCGAGAGACCTGCGCGTCGCGGTGACCGGACGGCGCCCGCAAGCGCTATGGTCGGCAGGTGCTGAGCGTGCGGAGGTGTTCGCGGACCGGGTGCACCGAACTCGCGGTGGCCACGCTCACGTACGTCTACGCCGACTCCACCGCGGTGGTGGGCCCGCTGGCCACGCAGGCGGAGCCGCACACGTACGACCTGTGCACCAGGCACGCGCACAACCTCACCGCGCCGCGCGGCTGGGAGCTGGTCCGGTTCGAGGGCGAGTTCGCCCCGCCCCAGCAGACCTCCGACGATCTGACCGCGCTGGCCGAGGCCGTGCGCGAGGCTGGCCGGGTCGACCGGCCGATCGAGGCCACCGCGCCGGCGCCCGGTGTGCAGCGCGGCCGGCGCGGGCACCTGCGCGTGCTGCCCGGCGCTCCTGACGACGACGAGTAGCCCTCTCGTCAGTTGTGTCGCCCCGCAGCACTAGGGTCGGCTGACGTGGACCTCTCGGCGATCGTGAAGGCGTACGACATCCGTGGTGTCGTCGGCGACGGGCTCGACGAGGCGGTCGTGCGCGATCTCGGTGCGGCGCTCGCCGCCCTGCTGCGCAGCGAGGACCCCACCACCAGTGCGGTGGTCGTCGGCCACGACATGCGCGAGAGCTCGCCCCCGCTCGCGGCGGCGTTCGCCGACGGCGTCACCGGCCAGGGCCTCGACGTCGTGTCGATCGGGCTGGCCAGCACCGACATGCTCTACTTCGCCTCCGGCTCGCTCGGGCTGCCGGGCGCGATGTTCACGGCGAGCCACAACCCGGCCAAGTACAACGGCATCAAGCTCTGCCGCGCCGGTGCCACCCCCATCGGCGACCAGACGGGGCTGCGTGCCATCCGCGAGGCCGTCGAGGCCGGGGTGTCGGCCGGGCCGGGCGGCGGCGTCCGCTCCACGCAGGACGTGCTCGCCGGCTACGCCGCGCACCTCCACGGCCTGGTCGACCTGTCGGGGGCTCGCCCGCTCAAGATCGTCGTCGACCCCGGCAACGGCATGGGCGGCTACACCGTGCCCGCGGTGTTCGCCGAGCTGCCGTTCGAGATCGTGCCGATGTACTTCGAGCTCGACGGCTCGTTCCCCAACCACGAGGCCAACCCGCTCGACCCGGCCAACCTCGTCGACCTGCAGAAGCGGGTGCTCGACGAGGGCGCCGACCTCGGGCTGGCCTTCGACGGCGATGCCGATCGCTGCTTCGTGATCGACGAGCGCGGCGAGCCGGTGAGCCCGAGCGCGATCACGGCGCTCGTGGCGGTGCGGGAGCTGGCGAAGGCGCCCGGCTCGGCGATCATCCACAACCTGATCACGTCGAAGGCGGTGCCCGAGATCGTCGCCGAGCACGGCGGGCGGGCCGTGCGCACGCGCGTCGGGCACTCGTTCATCAAGCAGACGATGGCCGACGCCGACGCCGTCTTCGGCGGCGAGCACTCCGCGCACTACTACTTCCGCGACTTCTGGCGCGCCGACACCGGCATGCTCGCCGCGCTGCACGTGCTCGCGGCGCTCGCCGAGATCGACGGGCCGATGTCGGCGCTCATGGAGCAGTACTCGCGCTACGCGGCGTCCGGCGAGATCAACTCCACCGTCGCCGACGCGGCCGGGCGGACCGCGGCCGTGCGCAGGGCGTACGCCGACCGGCCGGGCGTCGAGTTCGACCTGCTCGACGGGCTCACCGTGAGCCTGCCCGACGGCTCATGGTTCAACCTGCGCTCCTCCAACACCGAGCCGCTGCTGCGGCTCAACGTGGAGGCGCCGGACGCGGCGTCCCTCGCCGCACTGCGCGATGCAGTGCTCGCGATCGTCCGCTCCGGCTCTGCGCCGTAGGCGTTCCCCGAAGGGGCGCGCCGTAGGCGCTCAGGTCAGCACTGAAGCGAACACCCCCCGGGAGAGTGACTCCGGGCACTAGCATCGATCCGATACGACACCCGGGAACCAGCGCGAGGAGATTCGGCGTGGCCGTACAGCTCGACGAACAGCTCATGGAGATCCTGGCCTGCCCGGCCGACCACGCCCCGTTGCGGCTCGGCACGGTTGCAGACCCGGAGGCCGACGTCCTCACGTGCACGTCCTGCGGGCTGCGCTACCCCGTCGTCGACGGCATCCCGGTCCTTCTCGCCGACGAGGCCCTACCGGCCGAGCCCGTCGACGGCGACGGTGTCTGACGGGCCGTGACAGTGCTCGACGACACGGTGCTGGCCGATCCAGCCGCGCTTGCCGCGCTCGACTCGAGCGGGGTGCTGCGGTCTGCTGCCACGGCCGGCGCGCAGGTCCGCTCGACGGCGCACGCCGCGGCCGAGGCGGGGATCGCCCAGCTGGGCGACACCCGGCCCCGCGCGCTGGTGCTGGTCGCGCGCCCGGGCATCTCCGCGTCCGCCGCCGGCATCCTCGCGGCGTTGCTGGGCCCCACGTGCCCGGTGCCCGTCGTGGTGTCGGAGCTGGTGCCGACGTGGGTGGGCGCCCTCGACGTCGTGCTCGCCCACACCGGCGACGGCACCGACTACGAGCTGGCCGACGCGATCGGTCGGGCCGCCCGCCGCGGCGCCGAGGTGGTGCTGTCCGCGCCGGCCGAGGGGCCGGTCGCGTCCGCGGGCGCCGGGCGGGTGCGGCTCGTCGAGCCGCGGGTACCCGTGCCGCCCGGCCTGGACCTGCCGCGCGCGCTCGCCGTCGGCTTCGTGGTGCTGGTGCAGCTGGGGCTGCTCGGTGCCGACCACGGCCTCGGTGACGAGCTGGGCCCGGTGGCCGACGTGCTCGACGCCGAGGCCGAACGCAACCAGCCCGGCCACGAGCCGTTCATGAACCCGGCCAAGGCGCTGGCGCTGCGCCTGGCCGACCACACCCCGCTGATCTGGGGCACCGATCCACTGGCCGCCGCCGTGGCCGCCCACGGGGTGCGCGCGCTCGCCACCCACGCCGGGCAGGTCGCGCACGGCGCCGACGCCGCCGACGGCGTCACCGCCGCCGGGCTGCTGCGCGCGCTCGCCACCGGCGCCACCGACATCTTCCACGACCCGTTCGCCGACGGGGGCGACGGCGACGTCGCAGCGCCGCCGCCACGAGTCGTGCTCTTGGGCACGGAGGAGGAGGATCCGGTGCGGGCGCTGCTGCGCCGCACGGGGCGCGACCTGCCGGCGCCGGACGTCGTCCACCCCGTCGAGGAGGTCGCGCGGGGCACCCGCAACGCGGCCCTCCTCCGTGCGGTGCTGCTGGCGTCCCGGCTCGACGTGGCCGCCGTGTACCTGGGGTTGGCCACCCGCATGATCACGCCGGCCTGAGGCCGGCCGGACGACAAGGAGCGCTGCGGCCGTGGAGCTGCTGGACAACCCGATCCGCCCCTACGCGTGGGGATCCCGGACGGTGCTCGCCGAGCTGCTCGGCCACGACTCCCCGGCTCCGCACCCGCAGGCCGAGATGTGGCTCGGGGCCCACCCCGGCGACCCGTCGCGGCTGCGAGGCGGCGGCTCCCTCCTCGACGCGGTGCGCGCCGATCCCGACGGCCTGCTCGGCGCTGATCGGGCCCGCAAGTGGGACGGCACCCTGCCGTTCCTGCTCAAGGTGCTCGCCGCCGACGAACCGCTGTCGCTGCAGGCGCACCCGAGCCTCGACCAGGCGAGGGTCGGGTTCGAGCGCGAGGAGCGGGCCGGCATCCCCCGCGATGCCGCCGACCGCAACTACCGCGACGCCAACCACAAGCCCGAGCTGATCTGCGCGCTCACCGAGTTCCACGCGCTCGTCGGGTTCCGCAGCCCCGACGCCACCGTGGAGCTGCTGCGGGTGCTGGCCGTGCCCGAGCTGGACGCCTACGCGCAGCTGCTCGCCGGCCAGCCCGACGCCCAGGGGCTGCGCGCGCTGTTCACCACCTGGATCACGCTGCCGCAGTCCGTGCTCGACACCCTGGTGCCCGCCCTGCAGGCCGGCTGCGTGCGGGTCGCCACCGGCGACGGGCCGTTCCGGGCGGAGGCGCGCACCGCGCTGGAGCTGTCGGAGCGCTACCCGGGCGACGCAGGCGTGCTCGCGGCGTTGCTGCTCAACCGCATCACCCTGGCCCCCGGCGAAGCCGTCTACCTGCCCGCCGGCAACCTGCACGCCTACCTCCAAGGCGCCGGCATCGAGCTGATGGCCAACTCCGACAACGTGCTGCGCGGCGGGCTCACCCCCAAGCACGTCGATGTCCCCGAGTTGCTGCGCGTGCTCGACTTCGCCGCCGCCCCGCCCCCCGTCCTCACCGGCACCCCGGACGGGGCGTGGCTGCGCTACGAGACCCCGTTCGAGGAGTTCCTGCTCCGCCGCCTGCAGGCCGAACCCGCCGTCGGTGCCGTCGAGGTGCCCGACGGCGGCCCACGGATCCTGCTCTGCACCGCGGGCACGGCCTGCCTGCGCGGCGGCGGTGGTCAGCTGGAGCTGAAGCGCGGCAGCTCGGCGTGGCTGGGCGCAGCGGACACGGCCCTGACGGTCGAGGCACTGGCTCCCGGGACCCAGCTGTTCCTGGCAGGCGACAGCCTCGGCTGAGCCGCTCACGCACACCGTGAGGTGCTCACGCACATGGTCGAACGTGTGCGCGGGCACGCGAGCGTGTGCGTGGGGTGATCCTCGGGCGGGCACTTTGTCCCGTTATGGTGCGCGACGTGTCCTCGCATGGTGGAACTCGGGCGATCATCGCGGCGCTCGTCGCCAACGCCGGCATCGCGCTGGCCAAGTTCATCGGCTACCTGATCACGGGGTCGTCGTCGATGTTGGCCGAGGCGGTGCACTCGCTCGCCGACACGTCCAACCAGGGGTTGCTGCTCCTCGGGGGGAAGCGGGCCCAGCGGGCCGCCACCCAGGAGCACCCGTTCGGCTACGGGCGTGACCGCTATTTCTACTCGTTCGTCGTGGCGCTGCTGCTGTTCACGCTCGGCTCGGTGTTCGCGCTGTACGAGGGCATCCACAAGCTGGAGTCGCACGAGCCGCTGACCTCACCGCTGGTCGCGGTGGGGATCCTGGTGGTGGCGATCGGCCTGGAGAGCTACTCGTTCCGCACGGCGATCGTGGAGTCGCGCCCGTTGAAGGGCTCCGGCACGTGGTGGCAGTTCATCCGGCAGTCGAAGGTGCCGGAGCTGCCGGTGGTGCTGCTGGAGGACTTCGGCGCGCTGATCGGGTTGGTGCTGGCGCTGCTCGGCGTGGGGCTCACCGTGATCACCGGCGACGCCGTGTTCGACGCGCTCGGCACGATCGCCATCGGCCTGCTGCTCGGCGTCATCGCGATCATCCTGATCATCGAGATGAAGAGCCTGCTGGTCGGCGAGGGGGCCGATCCGCCGGTGCTGAAGCAGATCGTCGACGGGCTCGCGTCCGGCGACGTGCAGCGCGTCATCCACATCCGCACCCAGTACATCGGGCCGGAGGAGCTGCTGGTGGCGGCGAAGATCGCGCTGACGCCGGGGCTGCCCGTCGAGCAGGTCGCCGCAGCCATCGACGAGGCCGAGGCGCGGATCCGCGCCGCGGTGCCCGTCGCGCGGATGATCTACCTGGAGCCGGACCTCGACCGGTCTACCGCGCCGGCCTGACCCGGCGGCTCCGTCACCCCGAGGTGGCGGAGCAGGTTCGCCGAGAACCGCTCGCCCATGCGTCGGATCGTCGCCTGCATGATGCGGGTGACGGCCGGGGCGGAGAGCGCCGGCAGCGGCAGGTCCACCGCCAGCTCGAGGCGGATCTGCAGGCGGGTGCCGCCGGCCACGTCGGCGAGCTGGTAGACGCCCGTGGCCGCGGTGGTCTCGGTGCGGCCCGCCGGCGGTTCGTGGGTGTAGACGATGCGCACGCCGCCGCCGTCGTCATCGGTGGTGAAGTGCATCCGCTCGGTGAACACCGGACTGATGCCCACGCCCAGCACCGACAGCCCCGTCAGGTGCCATGTCCAGAGCTCGGGATCGTGCGGCGCGACGTCGATGCGCCGCAGCAGCGGGGTGAGCTTCGGCAGGAGCACCGGATCGGTGAGCGCCTGCCAGATCGCCTCCCGGGGAGCGGCGACGACCGCCTCGGAGGTGTTCACAGCGGAGAACCGTGCCATGGACGGAGTGTTCCCCCGACCGGCCCAATCTGAACACCTCCGGACGGGTCGCGACATCTGCCGGACACGTTTAGTTTCACCCCTATGGGACCTTCAGACACGTCCCGGCGCTCCGGAATCATGCGGACGAAGTCGGTCGAGCAGTCCATCCGCGACACCGACGAGCCGGACACCAAACTGCGCAAGGACCTCGGCACCTGGGACCTGATCGTCTTCGGGGTCGCGGTCGTCGTGGGTGCGGGCATCTTCACCCTTGCCGCGAGTACCGCCGGCAACATCGCCGGCCCGTCGGTGTCGCTGGCGTTCGTCATCGCCGCGATCGCCTGCGGGCTCGCCGCGCTCTGCTACGCCGAGTTCGCCTCGTGCGTGCCGGTGGCGGGCAGCGCCTACACGTTCTCGTACGCGACGGCCGGCGAGTTCGTCGCGTGGATCATCGGCTGGGACCTGGTGCTCGAGTTCGCGGTCGGCAGCGCCGTCGTGGCGAAGGGCTGGTCGGTCTACCTCGGCCAGGTGCTCGAGCTGGTGTTCGGGGTGGAGGTGTCCACCTCGGTGGACCTGGGTGGCTTCTTCGGCTTCGACTGGGGCGCGTTGCTGCTGGTCGTCGTGCTGACGACGCTGCTGTACCTCGGCACGAAGCTGTCCAGCCGGGTCAGCTTCGTGATGACGGCGATCAAGGTCGCGATCGTGCTGTTCGTGGTCGTGCTCGGCCTGTTCTACGTGCGGGCGGCGAACTACAGCCCGTTCATCCCGCCGGCGGCCGAGGGCGGCGACACGAAGACCGGGTTGACCCAGTCGCTGCTGTCGTTCATCGGCGGCGGCGGGAGCAGCACGTTCGGGATCTACGGGCTGCTCGCCGCGGCGTCGATCGTCTTCTTCGCCTTCATCGGCTTCGACGTCGTCGCCACGACGGCGGAGGAGACGCGCAACCCGCAGAAGTCGCTGCCGCGGGGGATCATCGGTTCGCTGGTCATCGTGACGGTGCTCTACGTCGCCGTCTCCCTGGTGCTGACGGGCATGGTGCCCTACACCGAGCTCGCCACCTCGCCCAGCGGCGACAAGGCCACGCTGGCCACGGCGTTCACCTCGCTCGGCGTGGATTGGGCTGCCGCGATCATCTCGGTCGGTGCCCTGGCCGGTCTGACGACCGTGGTGATGGTGCTCCTGCTCGGCCAGACCCGGGTGCTGTACGCGATGTCGCGCGACGGGCTGTTGCCGCGCGGGCTGTCGCGCACCGGCACGCACGGCACGCCGGAGCGGGCCACCCTGCTCGTCGGTGCGGTCGTCGGCGTGGTGGCCACGTTCTTCCCGGCCGGTGCGCTCGAAGAGATGGTCAACATCGGCACGCTGTTCGCGTTCGTGCTGGTGTCGATCGGTGTGGTGATCCTGCGGCGCACCCGGCCGGATCTGCCGCGGGCTTTCCGCACCCCGCTGGTGCCGCTCGTGCCGATCCTGGCCGTGCTCGCCTGCGTGTGGCTGATGCTCAACCTGACGATCGAGACGTGGCTGCGGTTCGTCATCTGGATGATCATCGGGATCGTCGTGTACTTCTCCTACGGGCGCTCGCACTCGCTGCTCGGACGGGGGATCGGCGTCAAGGACTGAGCATACTGTTGCGGTTATATAACCAGTGGGGTATGTTCGGCGGGTGACGTTCGAGGTCCTCGCCGAACCCGTCCGGCGACGCATCCTCGACCTGCTGCGGGAACGCCCGCGGCTGGTCGGGGAGCTCACCGCCGAGCTGGGGCTCAGCCAACCGGGCACGTCCAAGCACCTGCGGGTGCTGCGCGAGGCCGGGCTGGTGCGGGTGCGCTCCGAAGCGCAACGCCGCTGGTACGAGCTCGATCCCGCACCGCTCGTCGAGATCGACGAGTGGCTGGAGCCCTACCGCTGGATGTGGGCAGACCGGCTCGACGCCCTCGAACGTCACCTGGACGATCAGGCTGACCAGGAGGGACGATCCGAATGACCACGCTGGAGGACGCCACCGAGGGCCGCTCGGTGCTGCGCATGGAGCGCCGGCTCGCGCACCCCGTCGAACGGGTGTGGCGAGCGGTCACGGAACCGGCCGGGCTGGCGGCATGGTTCCCGGCTACCGCCGAGATCGACCTGCGCGTCGGCGGCACGGTGACGTTCGGGTTCGGACCCGACGGCACCGTCACCGACGTCGACCCGCCCCGGCTCGTCGGCTTCACCTGGGGCGACGACCACCTGCGGTTCGAGCTGGAGCCCGACGGCGCCGCGACCGTGCTGCACCTCGTGCACACCTTCGCCGACCGCGGCGGCGCGGCCAGCTTCGCCGCCGGTTGGGAGACCTGCCTCGCCGCGCTCGCCCTCGATCTCGACGGGCGCCCGGTCGACGAGCACGGCATCGACCACAACGCCCTGCACGAGCAGTACCTCGCGGAGTTCGCGCTGGACGAGCCCGCCGTCCGCGCGCTCCCTGATGGCTGGCAGGTGCGGGTGGAACGCCAGCTCGTCCGGCCCGCCGAGGTGGCCGCGCCGCTGCTGCCGGCGAGCGGCGACGGTGTGGTGTGGGAGCTGGGGGAGGGCACCGGGCACGGCGCCCGGCTCGTCGTCACGTGGACGGGCAGCGACCCCGCCGCCCGCGACACGGCCAGCGCGGAACTCCCGCGACGGGTACGGGAGCTGGCTGCCACGATCGCGGGGTGATCACGGTACGACCGGCGGGGCGACGCCCACGCACACGCTCGTGTGCCCACGCACACGTCCGACCATGTGCGTGAGCACCTCACGGTGTGCGTGAGCTGCTCTTACGGCCAGTCGCTCGCCTCACGGGTCCAGTCCCGCAGCCCGTCGACGACGTGTGTGCAGCGCTCCCGGGTGCCTTCGCGGGCGTAGTGCGCCTCTTCCTGGGCGGCCCAGCGCTCCCAGTGGGCGCGGTAGCTGTCGCCGTCGCGATCGATGGCCCGCTTGTACCGCGCGTCGTCGGGGGCTTCCACCCAGAACGACACCACCGCGAAGTGTTCGACGGCCCGCGCGCACGCCCCGACGCCTTCGACGACCAGCACCTCCGGCACGCCGAGCTCGGTGTCCTCGTCGCTCCACTGGTCGTTGGTCCAGTCCCAGCGCCGGTAGTGGACGGGGGTGGCGACCGAGAGCGGCAGCAGCACGTTCTGCAGGAGCACGTCGACGGCGGTCTCCAGGCCGTGCCAGCCCGGGGTGAGGTCGTCCATGTGCACGACGGGCGCCTCGCCGAACGTGGACGCGAGCATGGACGCGAAGTAGCTCTTCCCGGCCCCGGACCGGCCGTCGACAGCCAGCACCCGAGAGGCCCCGCAGCGCGACAGCGGCTGCTCCAGCACACGGGCGGCCAAGGCCGCGAGCGGGTCGCCCCAGGACGGGTCACGCCGTGTCACGGCGTCCAGGATGCCCCACCGGTGGCCCGACAGGGGCGAACCTCGCTCCCGATCACACCGTGTCGGGGGAGAGTGCCTGGCGCATCAGCAGTTCGGGCAGCTCGACACCGGCCGGTCCGACGTCCATCCGGAAGGTGCCGTCTAGCCGCCAACCGGCCCGCCGGTAGAACCGGATCGCGCGCTCGTTGCCCTCCAGCACCCACAGGGTCGCGGTGGCGAACTCCGCCTCCTGCAGCCGTGCGACCGCGGCGGCGTGCAGCAGGCGGCCGGCGCCGCGGTCCCACGCGTCCGGGGCCAGGTAGATCGCCCGCAGCTCGCCTTCGTCGGCTGCGCCGCCCCGGCGCGCCCCGACTGCCGCGAACCCGAGGATCCGCTCGTCCTGCACCACCAGGACGGCGGCCGGCGGCTCGACGGCGGCCAGCCACGTCGTCCACGTCCGCGCACGCTCGTCGATCGACAGGCCGTCGAGCACGTCGGCGGGGAGCAACCCCCGGTAGGCGGCCTGCCACGACCGGACGTGGACCTGCGCGATCGCGCGGGCGTCACCGATCACCGCATCCCTGATCCACACGGTCTCGACCCCACCACACGGTCAGGTCCGGGTGTGTACGGACGTGACCGCGGGTACCCGGAGCGTCATGGACACGTCCAGGAAGATCCAGGTCTCCAAGGTCATCGACGCCCCGGCCGGGGACATCTTCACGCTGCTGTCCGACCCCGATCGGCACGCCGATCTCGACGGGTCCGGGATGGTGCGCGGGCTGGTGGGCGGCCAGCCGCTGCTCGCGATCGGGCAGACGTTCACCATGAACATGCACCAGGACTCGCTCGGCGACTACCGCATGGTCAACGCGGTCACCGCGTTCGTGCCGGACGCGCGGATCGGCTGGGAGCCGCACATGGATCCCGGCTGCGAGCTCGCGGCCAAGCTGGGGGACATGCAGGTCGGCGGTCACACGTTCACCTATGACCTGCGCGAGGTCGAGGGCGGCACCGAGGTCACCGAGACGTACGACTGGATGAGCGTGAAGGACGAGAAGTTCCTCGCGCTGCTGCCGGTGGTGTCCGAGGACGACCTGAAGGGCTCCCTCGACAAGCTCGAGCAGGCTGTCGCGGTCTAGGGTCCGCTGCGTGGCCGCTGTCGACTCGATGGGACTTGCCCGCGCCGAACGGACCGATCTCGCGGCGTTCCTCGAGAAACTCAGGCCAGAGCAGTGGGAGGAGCCGTCGCTGTGCGCCGGCTGGACGGTCCGCGACCTCGTCGCGCACGTGTACTCCCTCGAGGGAGTCGGTGCGGTCGGGCTGGTCCGCCGGTTCGTGGCGGGCCGGCTGCGGCTAGACCGCATCAACGAGGTCGGCCGGGCCCCGCTCGCCGACGCCACGCCGGACGACCTGGTGGAGCTGGCGCACCGCTGGGTGCAGCCCCGCGGGCTCACCGCGGCCTTCCACGGCCGGATCGCGCTCCTCGACGCGCTGATCCACCAGCAGGACGTCCGGCGCCCGCTCGACCTGCCCCGGGTGATCCCGACCGACCGCCTGCGGTGCGCCATCGACTTCGCCACGTGGGCGCCACCGATCGGGGCGCGGCCGCGCATCCACGGCCTCACCCTGACCGCCACCGACCTGGACTGGGCGACCGGACACGGGCCCCTCGTCGAGGGCACGGGTGAGGCGCTGCTGCTGGCCATGGCCGGCCGGGCCGCGGTGCTGCCCGAGCTGTCCGGACCAGGAGCGGCGGTGCTCGCCTCCCGGGTCTCCGGCTAACTCTCGTGGGTGGCGGGCCCCGCCACCTGGTAGCCGCCGAACTTCTCCCGCAGCGTCTTCTTCGAGAACTTGCCGACGCTGGTCTTCGGCACCTCGTCGATGAACTCGACGGCGTCGGGGAGCCACCACTTCGCCACCCGCGGGGTGAGGAACTCGATGACCTCCTCGGCGGTGAGGGTCTCGCCCTCCTTGACGACGACGCAGGCCAGCGGCCGCTCCACCCACTTCTCGTGCGGCACTGCGATCACAGCCGCCTCGGCCACCTTCGGGTGCGCCATGATCTCGTTCTCCAGCTCGACGGAGCCGATCCACTCGCCGCCGGACTTGATGAGGTCCTTGGTGCGGTCGACCAGCCGGAACGAGCCGTACCCGTCGACGGAGGCGACGTCGCCGGTGCGCAGCCAGCCGTCGTTGGTGAACTGCACCCCGCCGCCCTCGCCGCGGTAGTACTCCTTCGCGATCCACGGGCCGGCGGCCTGCACCTCGCCGGTGGCGATGTCGTCCCAGGCCTGCGGCGCGCCCGTCTCGGGATCGACGATCCGCAGGTCGACGAGCGGGGCGGGGAAGCCCTGGCGGGCGCGGACGTCGTCGCGCTCCGCCTCCGACAGCTCGTCGTGCTGGGAGTGCAGCATCGAGAGGGTGGCGATCGGGCTCGTCTCGGTCATGCCCCAGGCATGCAGCATCGGCACGCCGATCGCCTCGCGGTAGGCCTTCGACAGCGCCTTCGGCACCGCCGAGCCGCCGCACAGGATGGTGCGCAGGTGCGAGAGATCGTGGTCGGCGAGCAGCGGCTGCATGCCCATCCAGATGGTGGGCACACCACCGGTGACGGTCACCCGGTGCCGCTCCAGCATCGACACGATGGCCTGTGGGGTCATGTTCGGACCGGGCATGACCAGCGACGACCCGGCCATGAGCACGCCGTAGGGCAGGCCCCACGCGTTGGCGTGGAACATCGGGACGATCGGCAGCACCACATCCCGCTCGGCGAGCCCCGGGCCGTCGGCGAACAGCGTGGCGAGCGAGTGCAGCACCGCCGAGCGGTGGCTGTAGACCACGCCCTTCGGGTTGCCGGTGGTGCCGGACGTGTAGCACATCGCGGCCGCCGAGTTCTCGTCCTCGACGGTGAACGTGCCGGTGAACGGCTCGGCCGCGGCCATCAGCTCCTCGTAGTCGCGCCATCCCTCGGGGATCTCGACGTCGGCTCCGTCGTCGACGACGACGAAGGTGCGGACCGTCTCGAGCTTGTCGGCCAGTGGCGCAAGCAGCGGGATGAGCGACCGGTCGACGAAGACGACCTCGTCCTCGGCGTGGTTGGCGATGTAGACCAGCTGCTCGGGGAACAGCCGGAGGTTCAGGGTGTGCAGCACCCGACCGGTGCAGGGGGCGGCGAGATAGAGCTCGAGGTGCCGCGCGGTGTTCCAGCAGAAGGTTCCGACGCGGCCGTCGGCGCTGATGCCGAGATCGTCCAACACGGTGGCGAGCCGGCGCACCCGGGCGCAGACCTCCCCGTAGGTGGTGGTCGTCTCCGCGCCGCCCGCACCGGCCGTGACCACGGTCTTGTGGCCGAACAGCTGCTCGGCGCGGTGGAAGACGTGGGGCAGGGCCAGCGGGCGATCCTGCATGAGTCCGAGCATCGTCAACGCTCCAAAAGGTGTGCCACAGGTCACCGCAAGCTATCCGAAGAGGATGCCGGTTGCCATGTCAATGCCTAGGCTCGCAGCGTGGCCCCTCGGACACGGATTGCAGCGGTCTGCCTCGACGTGGGCTCCGCGTGGACGAAGGCCGCCCTCGTGCAGCACGACGGTGGGCTCGCCGGGTTCGCCGAGCACCCCACCACCGCCGGCGACGTGCTGGCCGGGATGGACGCCGCGGTGCGTGCGGTGTCGGCCGCGGACGGCGCCGGCGCACCCGGCCCCGAGCTGCTCGCATGCTCCTCGGCGGGTGGCGGGCTGCGGTTGGCCGCGATCGGCACCGAGACCCTCGCCACCACCGAGGCCGGGCACCGGGTGGCCCTCTCGGCCGGCGCGCACGTCGTCCACGTCCACGCCGGGCCGCTGCAGCCGGCTGACGTGCGCGCGCTGCGCGCGTCCCGTCCGGGGGTGGTGCTGCTCATCGGCGGCGCCGACGGCGACGACCCGGCCGTCCTGCTGCACAACGCGGGCCGCCTCGCGGCAGCGCGCATCCGCTACCCGATCGTGCTGGCCGGCAACATCGCCGCCCGCACCGACGCCGTCGCGATGCTGCGCGGCACCGGTCGTACCGTCGTGGCCTGCGACAACGTCGCGCCGCGGCCCGGGGAGATCCTGCCGGGCCCGGCCCGCGCGGCCCTGACCCAGCTCTACCGCCGGCACAGCCTCGGCGGCCGCGGCCCGGCGACGGCGCCACGGTTCCGCCGGATCGTCCGCGTCGCCACGTCCGACGCGGTCTCCCACGCCGCCACCGAGCTGGCTCGCATTCGCGGTACCCGGGTGCTGCTCGTCGACGTCGGCTGCGCCACCACCGACGTGCACTCCGCCGAGCCCGACGCGGGGCCCGCGGTCCGCACCGTCGAAGGTGATCTCGGCGTGCGCGCTGCCGCAGCCGGTGTCCTGATCGGGGCGCAGGCCGAGGGCCTGGTCGACCCGGTCGAGGCCGACCTGCTCACCGGCACCGTGGCCCGCATGACCAGCGAGACCGGATACGTGCCGCGCGACGCGGGCAGCGCCGCCGAGGACCGACGCATAGCTGCACTCGCCGCGGTCGTGGCCGTCCGCCGGCACGTGCGCACCTTCCCCGACGCGGCCCGCGACATCGGGCTCGTCGTCCTCTCCGGCGGGGTGTTCCGGCAGCGCACCGCCGCCGGGCTCACCGCGGTCGAGCGCACCCTGCGCGCCGATTCCGAGCTCGCCCCCGCCTTCGGCGACGCCCCCGTCGCGGTCGATGCGGATTTCACGGTCGCCCCCGCCGGCCTGCTCGCCGCCAACGGCCGGGCCGACGCCGCCGCGTCGTTGCTGCGCGACCACCTGCTGGGCTGACGGCCGCCCGCTCACGGCTGGGTCGCTAACCCTCGGGTTCGGCCTGTCGGGGTGCGGGGAGTGCGCTCGGTCGGCGGGTGTCCGGTGCCGACTCGGGCGCGCTGACCTGAGGCCGCACGGTGACGGGACCGGGCGCGGCCGACGGCGAGGCGAGCGGCGGCAGGCCGGGCGCGGTCTCGCGCGTCGTCAGCGGCGCGGGCGTGAGCGGCAGGGACGACGGCGGCGTCGATTGCTGCGACGTGCCACCCGGCCCGGCCGGCAGCACCGGCTCCGGTGGCCCGGGGTGCGCGGTGAGCAGCCCGACACCGGTCAGCACCACGACGACGGCGGCGACGGCGGCCGTGACGGTGACGGTGCGCCGCCGTTGCTGGATCCGCCGTTGCCGCTGCCGGACGCCGGCGAGCAGCGCGGGCCCGGACACGGGAGCGTCGAAGGCCGGGTCGGCGAAGGCGGACCGCAGTTCGGGGTCCGGATCGGTCATCGGGCCCTCCTTCCGGTCCGGGCGGTCGGGGCGGTGGGTGCTTCGGGTGGCACGCGCAGGTCGCGCAGTGCCGCCAGCGCCCGACGGGCGTGCGAGCGGACGGTCGACTCGCGGCAGCCCATCGTCGCGGCGATCTCCGCGTCGGGGAGATCGTGGTGGTAGCGCAGGACGAGCACGACGCGTTGCGCAGGCGGCAGGCCCGCCAGCGCGTCGCGGAACGCGGTGCCGGCGAGCACCTCGTCGTCGGGGCCCTGCACCCACGCCCGTTCGCCGAGGTCCGCGGTCGGCCGCTCGCCCCACCAGCGCCGGCGCCGCCACGACAGGAACTCGTTGACGACCGCCTGGTACGCGTACGCGCGCAGGTCGCGGGCCCGCGACATCGACGCCCACGACGTGCCGAACCGGGCGAGCACCTCCTGGACGAGATCCTCACCGCGATGGTGGTCGAGGGTGAGCCGCCGCGCGAACCGCACCAGCTCCGGGCCGGTGGCCAGCACGAACGTCTCGAACGCCGCCTCGTCGTCGGGTGTCACCCGACCCCCTGGGGCACGGCCGAAGCGTAGACGATCACGTTGTCGGTGTAGCTGTGCCGGGCCCGGTCGAAGGTGCCGCCGCAGGTGATCAACCGCAGGCCCGCGTGGTCGATGTCGCCGTAGACGGCGGCCGTCGGGAACTGCGCCTTCGGGTACCGCGCCATGTCGTCGACCCGGAATCGGACGCTCGTCCCGTCGGCGCGGCGCACCGCCACCTCGTCACCGCGGCGCAGCCGGGGCAGGTCGTGGAACACCGAGGGCCCGGTCGCGGCCGAGTCGACGTGCCCGAGCAGCACGGCGGGCCCCTGGTCGCCCGGCGGGGGCGAGTACGAGTACCAGCCGACGTCGGGCGAGCCCAGCGGCGGCACCTCGACGGTGCGGTCGGGGGCGAGGCCGAGCCGGAGCACGTCGGCGTGCACGCCGATCGCGTCGATGTCGAGCCGGACGGGTTCGTGGCCGGCCGGTGCGGCCACTGCCATGCCGGTGACCGGTGCCGGGCCGAGCGGAGCGGCGGTGGCCGACGTGCACGCCCCCGACGCGAGCACGCCGACCACTGCCATCACGGCGAGCAGCGTCGAACGGACCGTCACGTACGGCGGCGGACCGCGACCGCCCCGGCTGCCACCACGAGGGCGAGCGCGCCGCCGCCGACCAGTGCCGCGACGGTGCCGAGAGCCGGGTCGGCGGGGCCGCCGCCGGTCTCCGGGGCACCCTCGGGCACCGCACGCACCTGCGGTCCGGGGGAGGGGGCCGAGGTCTGCTGGCGGGGCAGTGCCGGTGTGCCCGGCGCCGCGGACACCTGCGGGGCAGCCTGCTGTGGCGCGACGGTCTGGGGGGCGGTGGCAGGGGGCGCCGGGCGCGGGGTCTCCTCCTGGGCCTGTGCGAGGCCGGCGCCGCCGAGCATGAGCACGCCGGCCGCGGCCGTGCCGCAGGCGATCCGGGTGAGGTGGGTCGTGATGGTCATACCCGTGCGATGCGGTGGCGGGTGCCCTGCGTTGCAGCTCCGGATGTGACGCCGGCCACGCCCGGAGGTGCGTCACCCGGGCGTGGCCGGTGGAGTGCTTCCGCGATACCCTGACCTGAGGTCGAGGGGCGCTGCGACGGGTCCAGCAGGGGTCCGCCACGCTCGACCTGCTCGCATCACGTACAAGGGCGCCTCCGTCGTCGGGGGCCCATTTCTCCTCGTCGGCGTTGTAGTCGCCATAGACACGTCGACCAGGGAGTTCCCACCCCATGACCGTAGAGACAGCCGTCGCGGACAAGCTGCAGACCCGCAACGGGATCGACTTCGCCGTTGCCGACCTCGGACTCACCGATTTCGGCCGCAAGGAGATCCGGCTCGCCGAGAACGAGATGCCCGGCCTGATGGAGCTGCGCCGCGAGTACGCGGAGGCCCAGCCCCTGCTCGGCGCCCGCATCGCCGGCTCGCTGCACATGACCGTGCAGACCGCGGTGCTCGTCGAGACCCTCGTCAGCCTCGGCGCCCAGGTGCGCTGGGTGAGCTGCAACATCTTCTCCACTCAGGACCACGCCGCGGCGGCCACCGTCGTGGGCCCGCACGGCACCCCCGAGGAGCCGAAGGGGGTTCCGGTGTTCGCCTGGAAGGGCGAGACGCTGGAGGAGTACTGGTGGTGCACCGAGCAGCTGTTCCTCTTCCGTGACGAGGCCGGCAACACCGTCGGTCCGAACATGATCCTCGACGACGGCGGCGACGCCACCCTGCTCGTGCACAAGGGTGTCGAGTTCGAGAAGACCGGCGTCGTGCCGACGGTGGACGACGACGACCTCACCGTCGCCGACGAGTACCGCATCATCCTCGACACGCTGCGCCGCTCGCTGGCCGCCGACGGGAAGCGCTGGACCACGGTCGCGGCGGACATCCGCGGCGTCACCGAGGAGACCACCACCGGCGTGCACCGGCTCTACCAGCTGGCCGAGCAGGGCCAGCTGCTGTTCCCGGCGATCAACGTCAACGACTCGGTCACCAAGTCGAAGTTCGACAACAAGTACGGCATCCGGCACTCGCTGATCGACGGGCTCAACCGCGCCACCGACGTGCTGATCGGCGGCAAGGTCGCGGTCGTGGCCGGCTTCGGCGACGTCGGCAAGGGCTCGGCGGAGGCGCTGGCCGGTCAGGGTGCGCGCGTGATCGTGGCCGAGGTCGACCCGATCTGCGCCCTGCAGGCGCTGCTCGAGGGCTACCAGGTGGCGCGGATCGAGGACGTCATCGACAAGGCCGACATCGTCATCACGACGACCGGCAACAAGGACATCATCACCACCGACCTGATGCAGCGCATGAAGCACCAGGCGATCCTCGGCAACGTCGGCCACTTCGACAACGAGATCGACATGGCCGGTCTGGGCCGCATCCCGGGCATCATCAAGGTCAACATCAAGCCGCAGGTCGACGAGTGGGTGTTCCCGGACGGGCACACGGTCATCCTGCTGTCCGAGGGTCGCCTGATGAACCTCGGCAACGCCACCGGCCACCCGTCGTTCGTGATGAGCAACAGCTTCTCCAACCAGGTGATCGCCCAGCTGGAGCTGTTCACCAAGCACGAGGAGTACAACAACGACGTCTACCGGCTGCCGAAGATCCTCGACGAGAAGGTCGCGAAGATCCACGTGCTGGCGCTGGGCGGCGAGCTGACCAAGCTCACCAAGGACCAGGCCGAGTACATCGGGGTCGACGTCGAGGGCCCGTTCAAGCCGGAGCACTACCGGTACTGATCAGCCCTCTGGCGTGGCTCCGGTCACGCTGAGCGATCTTGCGGCGGGCGGCCGCCGGTGTGTACGCGCACCGGCGGCCGCCCGCTGTTTTGCGCGGCGGCCGCACGACGGCGACCACTCACCGTCACCGGATCGTGGAGTTCTCGACATCGCCCAGCTTTGCTCCCTTAGAGTGAACGGCTGTGAAACGGAAGCCGACTCTTCGGTCGCCGGGGGGCGAACTGAGACCGATACTGATCGGCGTCTTGATGGCGACCGCGGCGGTCGCGATCGTGACCACGCTCGCCTCGCTCTACGCCGACTTCCTCGGCATCGAGTTCCGTGACCTGAGCCGCGAACCGGCCTCGGTCGCCCACGTGCCCAATTACTCCGGGGCCTACGCCAACCTCACGATCCTGCTGTGGCAGGTGCCTGCCACCAGCGCACTCCTGACCTCGGTGCTGTTGCGCAAGCTGGGCGGCCACCGCTCCGACGCGGCGATGTTCCTGTACCTGGGCGTCATCACCGCGGTGATGGCCATCGACGACGGCTTCCTGCTCCACGAGACCATCCGCGAGCAGTTCGGGATCTCGCAGAAGATCCCGCCGGTGCTGTACACGGTGGCGATCCTCGTCGTGCTGTGGATGTACCGGCACCGCCTGCGCTGGAACATCCTCGTCTTCGGCGCGGCGATGGGCTTCTGGGGTGTCTCCGCGATCTCCGACGCCCTCGACTCGGTGGGCATCGACATGCCGTTGCTCATGGAGGACGGCGCGAAGATGCTCGGCACGGCGATCTGGACCTACGGCACCCTGCGTGTGGTCGGGCTCGTGCTCCTGCCGTTGCTGCGCGGCCGCAGCGGCAAGTCCCGTGCTGGCGACGGCGGGGAGTCCGCCGAGCACCGGCGCACCGCCGACCTGCGCAGGCCCGTCGACGTCGAGGACCGGGCCGGCGATACGCCGCGCCCCCGGCGAACCCGTCCGCGCCTCGCCTCCGCCGCGCCGGCCGGCATGCCGGGCTCTCCCGCCGACGACGTGGCCACCGGGCCGATCGCCGTCGTGGCGCCGCGCCGGTCGCGCGAGGGCAGTCGTGAGGCCAATCGTGAGGCCAGTCGTGAGGGCCGCGCAGCGGCGCCCACGCGCCGCCGGGCCGAGCGCCCGCCGCCGCAGCCGCGCGTGGACGACACGATCGTGCGCCGCGTTCCGCGACCGGATGGCGTGAGCGCGGACGGGGTCGACTCCGAGACCGTCGCGCACTCGCCCGTTCGCCGGCGGCACGGCCGGCCCGACGGTGCCCCGCCCGCCGATCCCGACGGCATCCAGCACACCCCGCCGCCCGGATCGGCCCGCAGGCGCAGCAACAGCCACCGCCGCAACGGCCACCGCTACAGCGACGAGGACTGATGCTCGATCGGGGGATGGCGGCGCAGCGCACCGCAGGTGATCGACCACTCGCCGGACCGTCAGGTCACCGGCCGTGTGCCGCTCGCGGAGCCCCGACATAGTGTCTGCCCCCGTGACCGACAAGCCGCTCCGCGACTGGCGATGGCTCGCGCTGGGAGCCGGCGCCGTCCTCGTGCTGACCATCGTGGCGGTCGTCGCCACGGTCGGGCTGGCGTTCGCGTTCGACGTCGATTTCGACGACCTGAGCCGCGATCCCACCTCGGTCTACAAGGGGCCCGTGTACGCAGGGTGGTTCTCCAACCTCGTCACCCTGCTGTGGCAGGTACCGGCCACGTGCGCCCTCCTGGCCGCTGCCGTGCTGCGATCGACCCGGCGGGCCGGTGCGGGGATGTTCCTCGCCGCGGGCCTGATCGGCGCCGGGCTGGCCGCCGACGACCTGTTCCTGATCCACGAGTTCCTCGCCGAGTCGGTCCGCCTCCCCGACCTGGTGCTCCCGATCCTCTACGGGATGGCGGTGGTCGTCTTCGCGGTGGTGTTCCGCAGCGCGCTCGGCATCAGCGGCATCGGGCTCGTCGCGGCGGCGCTGCTCTGCTGGATGGGCTCGATCATCATGGTCGTGGCCACCCAGCAGCACGGGCAGATCGTCGCGAGTGCGGCGAAGTTGGCCGGTGTCGGGTTCTGGACGCTGCTGATCCTGCGGCTCGTCTTCGTGGCGCTGCGCGACACGGTCGGCGCCGCCCCCGAGGAGGAGCCGGAGGACGACGAACCAGCGGCCGAGGAGGCCCCGCCCGAGGAGCCGCCGGAGCCGAAGGTCGCGAAGAAGAAGCCCGCGAAGAAGTCCGGCCGCAAGGCCGCCGCGGAACCGGCGACAGTGGCCGTGGCGGCGGCCGAGGAACCGCCGGAGGACGAGCCGGCCGAGGAGGAGCCGGACGAGGACGAGCCGGCCGAGGAGGAGCCGGCCGAGGAGCCGCCGGCGCCCGTCACGGAGTCCCCGCGCGATGTCCGGCAGCCCGCCGAGGTACCCGACGAGCCGGTGACCGAGATGCAACGGGTGGTGCCGCCCCTCGCCGCCCGTCTCGATCCGCTGGCCGAGCCGGTGACCCGACCCATCCCGCGCGTGCCGGCCGACACCCGCACGGTGGCGCAGCCGATCGTGCGCGCCGCACCGCGACCACCCGCTGATCCCGGCCGTGGCCGCCGGCCGGAGCCGCCCGACCAGCGTCCTCGCCGTCCGGTCGACCCGGGGCCGCCGCCCCCGCAGCGTCCCGGTCCGCCGACGGCCCCGTCACCGACGCAACCGCCGGCCCCGCCTCCGGCTCCACCGCAACCGCATCCGCTGGCGTCACCGGCCATGCCGCCGGCACAGCCGACGCCGCCACCGGACCGTCCGGACCAGGACGGGCCGCGGCACCGGCGGACCTGACGAACGGGTGTCGTAGCCTGCGCGCATGGGCCGACTCATCGTCGTCGAGGGCATCGACGGCGCCGGGAAGCGCACGCTGACCGACGGGCTGACCGCCCGGCTGACAGCGGGCGGTGGCCGGGTCACCCGCTTCGCCTTTCCCCGCTACGGCGTCGACGAGCACGCCGACCTCGTCCGCGAGGGCCTGTACGGGCGCCTCGCCGCGGTCAACCGGTCGGTGCCGGCGATGACGCTGCTCTACGCGCTGGACCGCCGGGCCGCGGCACCCGAGCTGGAGAAGGCGCTGACCGAGCACGACGTGGTGTTCGTGGACCGGTTCACCGCGTCGAACGCCGCGTACGGTGCCGCCCGGCTGCACGAGAAGGCTGACGGCGAGTTCGTCGCGTGGGTGGCCGACCTGGAGGACGAGCTGGGTGTGCCCCGCCCCGACCACCAGCTGCTGCTGGCCGTGCCGGGCGCCGTCGCGGGCGCTCGTGCGCAGGCCAGGGAGGCTGCCGACCCCGGCCGCGCCCGCGATACGTACGAGGCCGACGATGGCCTGCAGGTCCGGGCCGGCGAGGTGTACGCGGGCCTCGCCGAGGCGGGCTGGCGGTCGCCGTGGACCGTCGTGGACGGTGCCGCGAGCGTCGACATCGGCGCGCTGGCGGACCGCATCGGGGAGCCCTGAGCAGGCCCGTCACGCAGTGATGGGATGCTGACCGAATGAAGTCGCGCGTTCTGGTGGTCGACGACGACCCGGCCTTGGCCGAGATGCTCACCATCGTGCTGCGGGGAGAGGGCTTCGACACCGCGGTGGTCGGCGACGGCACCCGGGCGTTGCCTGCGGTGCGTGAGCTCCGGCCCGACGTGGTGCTGCTGGACCTGATGTTGCCCGGCATGAACGGCATCGACGTGTGTCGCGCGATCCGCTCCGAGTCCGGCGTGCCCATCGTCATGCTCACCGCGAAGAGCGACACGGTCGACATCGTGCTGGGTCTGGAGTCGGGTGCCGACGACTACGTCGTCAAGCCGTTCAAGCCCAAGGAGCTGGTGGCGCGGATCCGGGCGCGGGTGCGGCGCACCGAGGCCGAGCCTGCCGAGCAGCTGGCCATCGGCGACGTCTCCATCGACGTGCCCGCCCACCAGGTGGAGCGGGCCGGTGTGCCGATCGCGCTGACCCCGCTGGAGTTCGACCTGCTGGTGGCGCTGGCCCGCAAGCCGCGTCAGGTGTTCACACGCGAGGTGCTGCTGGAGCAGGTGTGGGGCTACCGGCACGCCGCCGACACCCGCCTGGTCAACGTGCACGTGCAGCGGCTGCGGTCGAAGGTGGAGCGCGACCCGGAGCACCCCGAGGTGGTGCTGACGGTCCGTGGGGTCGGGTACAAGGCCGGCCCCCCGTGACCAGCTCCCGTCCGTGAGCCTGCGCAGCCGCCTCGTTCGTTCGCTCGACCAGGTCCGCCGGCTGGGCAACGAGGTCTCCGACGCGTTCAACGCGGTGTGGCGGCGATCGCTGCAGGTCCGCGTGGTGATCTCCACGCTGGCGCTGTCGACGGCCGTCGTGGTGGTGCTCGGGCTGGTGCTGCAGACGCAGATCGCGTCGCAGACGCTGCAGGCCAAGGAGTCCGACACGCTCAACCGCGCCGACGCCGCCCGCGGCCTGCTGGAGCGGGAGCTGGCCGGGGTGGACCCCGACCGCGAGGGTGCCGCCGGTGACCTCAACAAGGCGCTCGACCGGCTCACGACGGTCAGCACGTCCGACGAGCCGGCATCGCCGGGGGCCGGCGAGTTCCGGGCGGCACTGACCACGGGCACGCGCGTCACAGGCCCTGGGGTGTCCGCAGGCCCGATCGAGGACGTGCCGGACGACCTGCGCGCCACCGTCTCGCGGGGCACGCTGTCGCGCAAGTACGTCACGATCGACGACGCGGGCACGCCCGTCCCGACGCTGGTGATCGGCCAGCCGGTGCGCACCGCCAACGGCGAGCTGGAGTTCTACCTGCTGTTCCCGCTGGTCGACGAGCAGCGCACGTTGGGGCTGGTGCAGAGCACGCTCATCGTGGGCGGGTTGATCCTGTTGCTGTTGCTGGCCGGCATCGCGAGCATCGTCACCCGGCAGGTGGTGCGGCCGATCCGGCAGGCGGCCGAGATCGCCGAACGCTTCGCGGAGGGCCATCTCGACGAGCGCATGCCCGTCATCGGCGAGGACGAGGTGGCCCGGCTCGGCGAGTCCTACAACGAGATGGCGGGCAGCATCCAGACGCAGTTCCGGCAGCTGGAGGAGTTCGGCGCACTGCAGCGGCGGTTCACCTCGGACGTCAGCCACGAGCTGCGGACCCCGCTGACCACGGTGCGGATGGCCGCCGACGTGCTCTACGCGTCGCGCGCCGAGCTGCTGCCGGCGTTGCGGCGCAGCTCGGAGCTGCTCGTCGCGGAGCTGGACCGGTTCGAGGCGCTGCTGGGCGACCTGCTGGAGATCAGCCGCCTGGACGCCGGGGTGGCCGAGCTCGTCGCCGATCGCGTCGACATGCGCGGTGTGGTGGAGCGAGCGGTCGAACTGGTGCGCGGCATCGCGGCGGAAGCCGACACCCCGCTCGAGCTGGACCTGCCCGCCGGCATCTACGCGGACGTCGATCCGCGACGCGTCGAACGGATCGTGCGCAACCTCGTCGCCAACGCGATCGACCACGGCGAGGGCCGGCCCGTGGAGGTCACGCTGCGGGCCGACCACCACGCCGTCGCGGTGCTGGTGCGCGACCACGGCGTCGGGCTGCGACCTGGCGAGGCGAACCTCGTGTTCAACCGGTTCTGGCGGGCCGAGGAATCCCGCGCGCGGCGCAGCGGCGGCAGCGGCCTCGGCCTCTCCATCGCCGTCGAGGACGCCCGGCTGCACGGCGGCTGGCTGCAGGCGTGGGGCGAGCCGGGCAAGGGCGCGGCGTTCCGCCTGACCCTTCCGCGCGAGACCGGCGAGGTGCTCGTCACCAGCCCGCTGCCGCTCGCCCCGGACCGCAGCTCCGACCGCACCTCGGGCCCGTCCGAGCCGCGAACGTCTCTGCCCACCCCACCGCTGGGCTGGCCGATGATCCTGGATCCGGTGGTCACCGAGGCGGAGGTGGAGCCGTGAGGACCCGCCGCATGATCACCGTCGCGATGACGGCCGTGCTGCTCGCCGCCGCGTCCGCCTGCGCGGGGGTGCCCGCCAGCTCGCCGGTGCAGGTGTTGCGCCAGGTCGGCGCGGGCGACGAGGTGGCGCCGCCGCCGGCCCCGGTGGCCGGCGCGAACGTGCTCGACATCGTGCGCGGCTTCGTCACCGCCTCCTCGTCCAGCTCCGACCGGCACGGCGCCTCCCGCCGCTTCCTCACCCCCGAGGCCGCCCAGGACTGGAACGACGGCGAGGCTCTGACCGTGCTCGAGGGCCAGATCGACACCGTGCCCGTCGCCGTGGACGGCCAGCCGCCCGGCACCGCGACGGTGCGCATCCGGGGCACCGGCGTCGGGCGGCTCATCCCGCAGACGGGTGCCTTCGAGGCCGACGTCGGCCAGTACTCGAGCGACCTGCAGCTGGTGCAACGCGACGGCCAGTGGCGGATCTCCCGGCTGCCCGCGGGCGTCGTCGTCGGGCTCGACGAGTTCCGCGGCAACTACAAGGCCGTGCCGGTGTGGTTCGTGGATCCGGCCCGTCGGCTCGTGGTGTCCGACCTGCGCTACCTGCCGGCGGTGCCGTCGCGTACCCAGCCGGCGCGCGTGATCGACATGCTGCTCGGCGGCCCGTCGTCGTCGTTGAAGGGCGCGGCGGCCTCGCTGCTGAGCGGTGCCGAGCTGCGCGCCAACGTGGCGGCAGGCACCGACAGCGTAGTTGTTGTCGACCTGACGAGAATAACGCCGCCGGACGAGGCCGCCCGCCGGCTCATCGCCGCGCAGATCGTGCTGTCGCTGTCGGAGCTGAACGTGCTGCGCGTGCGGATCCTGATCGACGGGGAACCGCTGATCGCCGGCCGGACGGAGTGGACCCGCGAGGACGTCACGAGCCTGATCGGCGACACCGGCGTCGCGCCCGGATCGATCGCGCTGATCACCACCGGCGGGCGCATCGGCACACTGTCCGGGCCGGTGCCTGCGGCCGCCATCGCGGGCCCGGCCGGCAACGGCGGCGTGAACGCCGAGTCGGCCGCAGGCAGCCTGGACGGGCAGCGGCTCGCCGTCGTCGCCCGTTCCGTCGGCGGGGCGCGGCTGGAGCTGGGGCAGATGGTCGACGGCGTCGTCACCCCCGTCGACGTCGCAGGCGGCACCCTCACCCGGCCCACCTGGGCGCCCGGATCCGACGAGGTGTGGACGGTGGCGGACGGCCGGCGCGTCCAGCGGGTCCACCTCCAGCCGGACGGCTCCCCGGCGGTGGGGGACGTGGACGCCGAGGACCTCACCGCGCTCGGCGCCGTCTCCGTCATGCGGCTGTCCCGGGACGGGGTGCGCGTGCTCGCGGTCGTCAACGGCGGGTTGTACGTGGGCGCCGTGGCCCGCGGCCTGGACGGCACGGTCTCGATCACGGAGGTACGGCATCTGCGGGCCCAGTCGCTGGGGCCGGTGGTGGCGGCGGACTGGCGCACCGCCGACTCGATCGTCGCCATCACCCGCAACCCCGACCGGCTCATCGCGCAGGTCGGCGTCGACGGGTTGGCGCTGGGCGATCTCCCCTCGACCAACCTCACCCCGCCGCTCACGGCGCTGGCAGTCAGCGCGGAACGCCCCCTGCTCGTGACCGACCAGACCGGCGTCTGGACCTTCGAGCAAGGCCTGCAGGACGCGTGGCGCCAGCAGCTGTCCGGCGCCGGGGGAGCAGTGCCCGCCTACCCCGGCTAGCGTTTGATTGTCGCGCCTGCGGCGCTCCGGGCTCGTGGCCCCTGTGAGTCGCTGAGTTGCTCCTCCGGTGCTCGCGCCCCGCGTCGTTCCTCCGAGGGCGCTGCGCGCCTCCCCCGCAACTCAGCGACGGGCCACGAGCGGTGGTTGCACGGGGGAGGGGCAGCCGCCGCTCGGTGAACTGCGACGTCGGCGTTCTGTCGGGGGTCGGCGGGATGCTGCGCGGATGGTGGGTGCGCTGCTCGATCTGGTGCTGCCGGGTAGTTGCGCGGGCTGTCGGGGTGGGCCGCCGCCGTGGTGCGCGACGTGTGCAGGGGCGCTCGGGCCGGCCACGGTGCCGGCGGTGGCGCACGCCCCGCCGGTGCTGGCGGTCGGGCGCTACCGCGGGCCGCTGCGGCACGCGTTGCTGCGCTACAAGGAGCGCAACCGGCGCGATCTGGCCGCGGCGCTGTCGGGCCTGCTCGGCGCTGCGGTCGACCGGCTGCCGGCCGCGCCGGGCGAGTTGTGGCTGGTGCCGGCCCCGTCGCGGCCGGGGGCGGCGCGTGCCCGCGGTGGCGACCACACGGCCCGGCTGTGCCGGCAGGTGGCGGCGGGCCGTACGGGCGTGCAGGTCGCCCCGGCGCTGCAGCTGCATCGCGGCGCGGCGGAGTCGGTCGGACTCGACGCGGAGCAGCGCGCCGCCAACCTGACGGGTCGGGTGCTCGTCCGTCCGCGCCGGTTACCGCCGCCCGGGGCGGTGGTGCTGCTCGTCGACGACGTGGTCACCACCGGCGCCACGCTGCGCGCCTGCACGGCCGCGCTGGCCGGTGCAGGCTCTGCGACGCCACTCCGCGGCGGCGGGGCGCCCCGGGAGCGGCGTGAACGGGGCCGGAAATCGTACCTTCGAACGGGCGAACGTCAAATGTCGTTCAGCGCATCCACACGGCTCGGGATTACTTCGCGCGATGCCCTGTTGCCGAACCGTGATGCGCGTTACCGTGCTGCGCATCACCGAGTCACCCAACGAGTCGTGACAGGAGGATCGCTCGTCGAGCGCTCGGGGAGCTGCCCCCGGGCGCGGTCTGCCAGCAAAGCAACCCGACGCCGAAAGCGAGGGAAGTCTGCGTGGAGATCGTCGTCACCGGCCGGAACGTCGAGGTCCCGGATCATTTCCGGGTACACGTCAACGAGAAGGTCGCTCGCCTGGAACGGTACGACCACCGGATCGTCGGCCTGGAGGTTGAGCTCTTCCACGAGCCCAACCGTCGCCAGTCCAAGAGCTGTCAGCGTGTGGAGATCACCGGACGTGGTCGGCGGGCCGTGGCCCGCGCCGAGGCATGTGCCCAGGACTTCTACACCGCGCTCGACACTGCAGTCGGCAAACTGGAGGGGCGGCTGCGCCGCTCGCACGACCGTCGCCGTGTCACCGGACGCCGGGCCCGTGTCTCCGCCACCAGAGGCGGCACGATGGTCCTCGACGAGCCGCAGACCGCCGAGGTCGAAGCCGCACTGCTCGACGACGCTGTACCCGAGGCCGAACCCGATACGCAGACCAATGCCCAGGTACCTGCGCCGCGCGATCACGACGAGTACCTACCCGACGGAGATCCGATACCGGGTCGGGTGGTCCGCCGCAAGGTCCACACCTGCGAACCGATGAGCGTCGATGATGCGCTCTCGCAGATGGAGCTCGTCGGACACGACTTCTACCTGTTCGCCGACGCCGAGAGCGGCGAGCCCAGTGTGGTGTACCGCCGCAGGGGCTACGACTACGGCGTGATCCGTCTCGGTACGTAGCAAACCGCACCATCACCGTCCTCTGAAAGGGCGGCGACCGTCCCCCGAGGGGAACGGTCGCCGCCCTTTCGTCGTTGGTGACGAGGGGCGAAGTGCGTCTTCGCTACCCTGAACGCGTATGTCTCTGCACCGCACCGTGAATGAGGTCGACCTGTGGCACTGCTGACCCGTCTGCTCCGTGCCGGTGAGGCGAAGCTGGTGAAGCGCCTCGCGCGCGCTGCCGACCACATCGACTCGCTCGAGGACGACTACGTCGACCTCACCGACGCGCAGCTGCGTGGCAAGACCGAGGAGTTCCGCAACCGGTACGCCAAGGGCGAATCCCTCGACGACCTGCTGCACGAGGCGTTCGCCGTGGTCCGCGAAGCGGCCAAGCGCACGCTCGGCCAGCGTCCGTTCAGCGTGCAGCTCATGGGTGGTGCGGCGTTGCACATGGGCAACGTCTCGGAGATGAAGACCGGTGAGGGCAAGACGCTCACCTCGGTCGCGCCCGTCTACCTCAATGCCATCTCCGGCCTCGGCGTGCACGTGGTCACCACGAACGACTACCTGGCCAAGCGCGACTCGGAGAACATGGGCCGCGTCCACCGGTTCCTCGGGTTGACGGTCGGGGTCATCCTCTCGGAGATGCCGCCCGCCACCCGGCGCGAGCAGTACGCCTGCGACATCACATACGGCACCAACAACGAGTTCGGCTTCGACTACCTGCGCGACAACATGGCCTGGAACGCCGCCGACATGGTGCAGCGCGGCCACAACTTCGCGATCGTCGACGAGGCCGACTCGATCCTCATCGACGAGGCGCGCACCCCGCTGATCATCTCCGGCCCGGCCGAGCAGAGTGGCCGCTGGTACCAGGAGTTCGCGCGGATGTCGCCGATGCTCAAGCGCGACATCCACTACGAGGTCGACGAGCGCAAGCGCGCCGTCGGCGTCACGGAGGACGGCGTCGCGCTGGTGGAGGACCAGCTCGGCATCGACAACCTGTACGAGGCGGCCAACACCCCGCTCGTCGGGTACCTGAACAACGCTCTGAAGGCCAAGGAGCTGTTCAGGAAGGACAAGGACTACATCGTCCGCGACGGCAGCGTGCTGATCGTCGACGAGTTCACCGGGCGCGTGCTGGCCGGCCGCCGCTACAACGAGGGCATGCACCAGGCCATCGAGGCCAAGGAGGGGGTGGAGGTCCAGGCGGAGAACCAGACCCTGGCCACCATCACCCTGCAGAACTACTTCCGGCTCTACACGAAGATCTCCGGCATGACCGGTACCGCGCAGACCGAGGCCGCGGAGCTGTCGCAGATCTACGATCTCGGCGTCGTCACGATCCCCACGAACCGGCCGATGGTCCGGGTCGACCAGAAGGACCTGATCTACAAGACGGAGGACGCCAAGTTCGAGGCGGTCGCCGCCGACATCGCCGAGCACTACCGCGCCGGGCAACCGGTGCTGGTGGGCACCACGAGCGTGGAGAAGTCCGAGGTCCTCTCGAAGCTGCTGGTGCGCCTGCAGGTGCCGCACGAGGTGCTCAACGCCAAGCACCACGAGCGCGAGGCCGCGATCATCGCGCAGGCCGGGCACGCCGGCGCCGTCACCGTCGCCACGAACATGGCCGGCCGCGGTACCGACATCATGCTGGGCGGCAACCCGGAGTTCCTCGCCGACCTGGAGCTGCGTGAGCGCGGTCTCGATCCCGTCGAGACGCTCGAGGAGTACGAAGCCGCGTGGGACGACACCGTCGAGCGGCTGAAGAAGCAGGTCGCGGCGGAGGCCGAGGAGGTGCGTGCGGCCGGCGGGCTGTACGTGCTGGGCACCGAGCGGCACGAGTCGCGGCGCATCGACAACCAGCTGCGTGGCCGCTCCGGCCGGCAGGGCGACCCTGGCGAGTCGCGGTTCTACCTGTCGCTGGGTGACGAGCTCATGCGCCGGTTCAACGGCCAGATCGTCGAGTCGATCATGAACCGGTTCAACCTGCCCGACGATCTGCCGATCGACTCCGGCATGGTCACCAAGGCCATCCGCAGCGCGCAGACCCAGGTCGAGCAGCAGAACTTCGAGATCCGCAAGAACGTCCTGAAGTACGACGAGGTGCTCAACCAGCAGCGCACCGTCGTCTACGGGGAGCGGCGCAAGGTCCTCGCCGGCGAGAACATCAAGGAACAGATCGAGCACATGCTCGAGGACGTCATCAGCGAGTACGTCAACGGCGCCACGGCGGAGGGCTACGCCGAGGACTGGGATCTCGACAAGCTGTGGACGGCCGTGGGGATGCTCTACCCGCCGTCGATCCGCTGGCAGGACCTCGCCGAGAGCGAGGAGCACGACGACATCACCAAGGACGTGCTGCTGCACGAGCTGGAGGCCGACGCCCAGGAGCACTACGCCAGCCGCGAGCGCGAGATCGACGAGATCATCGGCGCCCAGGGCGGTATGCGTGAGCTGGAGCGGCAAGTGCTGCTGCAGGTTCTGGACCGCAAGTGGCGCGAGCACCTCTACGAGATGGACTACCTCAAGGAGGGCATCGGGCTGCGCGCCATGGCGCAGCGCGACCCCCTCATCGAGTACCGCAACGAGGGCTTCGAGATGTTCACGCGGATGCTGGAGGGCATCAAGGAGGAGACCGTCCAGCACCTGTTCAACGTGCAGGTGCAGGCGGCCGAGCCGGCCCCGGAGGCCGCCGCGCCGGTCGAGCCGGAGCCCATCGCGGAGGAGCAGACCGCGCCACAGCCCGTCACACCGGCCCCGCCCGCCAAGGTGCCCGCGCCGCCGCGGGGCCGCCACGCTGCCCCCGACGAGCAGCCGACGTCCGTGCTGCCCACCGCGTTCGGTGGTCGGAGTGGTCCGGCGCCCGACGCGTTGAGCTACAGCGGCCCGTCGGAGGACGGCGAGGCCGTGCGGTCCGGGCCGCGCCCGGGTCGGCGGTCGGAGATGCGGTCGGAACCCTCGCGCAACCAGCCGTGCCCGTGCGGCTCGGGGCGCAAGTACAAGCAGTGCCACGGCTCGCCGTCGGTCGCCCGTCCGTAGATCAGCAGCGGAGGGCGCTGCGCGCTACAACAGCCGGATGTCGGTGCATCGCCACACGCGGTCGGCGCCGCGCTCGAACCTGGCCGGCAGGGCGCGGTAGCGGTCGCCGAGGTTGACCATGGCCACCATCTCGGCGACGTGCGCGTGCGGGCGTCCCATGTGCGTCCGCCCCAGCCGGGCCGGGGTGGGGGTGCGTGGGTGCACCCGGGGTGCGGTGCGCCAGTAGCGCAGGGCGCTCGGGGCGAACGCCGAGGTGAGCTGGGTGGGTGAGCGGCGCCCGTCGAACACCTCCAGCGCCATGCGCAGGATCTCTCTGAGCTGGGCGTGCAGGACTCCGGACGGGGTGTGCCCCGGTGCGACCGGCCGGCCGATGCCCGCCTCGGCGGCGGTGGTCGGTGTCGGATCGTCGCCGGGGTCGGGCTCGTAGCGCATGCGGTGCAGCCGTGGCACCCAGGTCGGTGTCGAGGATCGGGGCACGACGTCGAGGATGCGCGGTGGACGGCTCGTGAGGAGCTGTTTGCCGACGCCGGTCGACATACCGTTCGACGTCGATCGACGGAGCTGCGAGTGCGCTCCCGGAACTCATCGCGCGACGGCTCCGCCGAGGTCGAGCCCCAGGGCGGCTGCGGCGGCCAGGACGTTGACGTAGTCGCGCAGGCGGACCACCTGCCCGTTGCGCGTGGTCAGCACCAGCAGGTTCGGGAGGGCGATGCCGTCGTCGGTGCCGTTCGTGCCGAGGGCGTCCTGTTCGACGACAATGGTGTCGGGATCGGTCGTGGTGTGCACGGCGTGGGTGCGGTAGCCCGTGAGCCGGAGCGGCCCGTCCCGCCACTGGGCGGCGATCCAGTCGACGATCTGGTCGCGGCCCTCGAGGCGCGTCGGCACGCCGGGGAACGCGAACGGGAACTCGTGCACCGC
>Ga0307513_10000946_pt1 | contig 42059 bp, 48 predicted proteins | sample 15_EM_MG_FD_202174 | JGI IMG/M metagenome (GOLD analysis project Ga0307513, IMG submission 202174) | Populus trichocarpa ectomycorrhiza microbial communities from riparian zone in the Pacific Northwest, United States - 15_EM | ecosystem: Host-associated > Plants > Roots > Unclassified | place...
AAAGAACACGGTTGCCGTCTCACGATCGTTGTCTGGTTACTGCCGTTGAGAGCTGAGTACTCGAGTATTTTTTGGCGAGGCATGACTAATATGAGACAATCACGAACACTTCTGTCGAGTGACTGTAGGTATTACACAAATACCACATCCTAATCCTTCCATGGATCATCATACCTATCTCTATATTCCCCGCATGCCCTTATATTCCTCCTTAATCTCCCGTAGTAGCAAAGGAAACATATCGGTAAAATCTATTGCACAATCTCCCGTATCTGTGCCATGAACGATCCTTCACACTCCCGCAACAAAGCCAAGCACATCCGTCCAACACTTCCAAGCTTCAAGTATATATGTATGCTATACCCACCGATGTAACACCGTAACCACAAGATACACCCCCGAATCGGGAAGAATTTCACAGCCAAAAATGTACATACATCACATTATATCAGATAGGGAAGCTAGTATTACATCATACACTATTCAGACAAGCCAGCTACCAGTATCCCCTGGACGGTCGCGCTGATCCTGCAAAAGTTCTCTCATGCATTAGCGTTGAAGACTAAACATATTTCAGCTAGTAGACATGTGACCCCTGACATCAGCGATCTTTCTACCGCCTATTCTCGTGAACGGTATATCGGGGTTTGAAGAAAGCAACATCAAGAAGTATTAACTCCTTGACCATAATGCCTGCTAAGCACGCTCAGAAGCCGTCCAATAACCAGGGACAGTCAAAAAGGAGAAGGTCTAGTCTTACGCAAACCTCAACCACCTATGGTAGTTCAACTCAAGGCATGGCTATTGCTCCTGCGGAAACCTTCAAACCATTACAGCTCATACCTCATGAGCCACAATCTCTTGTTCCTGATGATACAGAGCTGACTCCACTGGCTTTCTTTTCTCTCTTTTGGAACGATTATATCTTGAGTCAAATTGCTCAGGCTACCAATGCCTACGCAGACCACAAGCGTCAAGGTAAGCTGGGTAAAGGATGGTCTCATCCAGTTAGTACCACTGAGCTACAGAAGTTCCTTGGGATTACTATTATGATGGAGGTTATTCGACTATCTAATCGAAGTCAATATTGGCGACAAGATAGGATGGTAGGAAAGAATACCTTGAGCTTTCGCCAGTATCGCCAAATTAAGCGCTATATTCACATCTCAATGCCGGAAGCTACCGCAAATTCACGAGGTTCCCGTACTGAATCCCCATGGTGGACGAAATTGGAACCACTTCATAGCCATTCAAAACATCAAAGTCAAACCTATTTTCAGCCGAGCACACATGTGGCAGTCGACGAGATGATGGTTCGGTTTACTGGGAGGAGCAAGCATACTGTACGAATTCCAAGCAAACCAATTCCTGTGGGATATAAGGTTATTGCTCTGTGTCATAATGGGTAAGTTATTAAAATTGGCTTGAATGTTTGGAATACTGATATTAAAAGCAATACAGATATACGATTGACTGGATTCTGTTTTCACGAATAAAGTCCTTTGCGAAGCTTATTCCGTATCCAAATTTATCACCAACGAGTTCAGCCGTTGTACAGCTATGCAGATCCCTTGAGCATGAGCACACATACCCTGTTGCGGGATCCGAGTCTCGAGCCCACTATATTGTCTATATGGACAATGGCTTTGCTACGATACTATTATTTGAAGTGTTGAGAGAGAAGGGAATTGGGGCCTGTGGCACAACCAGGGTAAATGGACCTAAATACCCTCTACTATTCCTCAAGTCAAATGATGACCTTGTTGAGTGGAATACAATGGATGGTTGTGTAGTTAGTAGCACAGCTTTAGGTTCAGGAGTTCTGTGCTTCCGGTGGATGGATAATAATGTAGTAAGGATACTTTCTACTATTCATCCGTGGAATGAAACTACTCTTACCACTCGGCAGAAACCTCGAACTACAAGCTCTAATGCCACTCTGGTCCGAAGAGCCTTTGGAGACCAGGAGCGAATGCCATGTTATATTCCATCAGTTATTGATGACTATCACCATCACATGAATGGAGTGGATCTTGCAGACCAACGTCGGGTAACCTATACAACTCACCAACGAGCGAGACGGAACTGGCTGGCTTTCCTATACTTCTTTCTTGATATGTCAATAATAAATGCCCATCTTCTTTTCACTATGGCCCGAAACAAGCGACTTAATCAACTACTCGATAGTCATGCTCTGCAAAGCTCTGACCTCCTCTCCTCTCCTCTCGCACAATTCTATTCTACTGAACTCTTCCGTCAAACGCTATTTCACCAACTCTCTCTATATAACACACCAAACCCAGGACCCAACAAACCCAAAGAAGCCAATCCACCACATCACTCTCCGATCTCATACTTGGGTGGTAGTCAAAAAAGATATCGGTTACCAAAATACTATAAGCCAAGGTCATCTCGGATTCTTTTTACCCGGTATAGCGACCTACGCAAGCCTTGGGTACAGGTAAAGCCCTGTAGTAGCAGTAGCAGCCAAACTGCCTCAGAGTCAAACTCTACTACCACATTCTCAACCGAGAGCCATACCCTGGCTCAAATTCCCAATCAAAAGAGACGGGAGTGTGCTGTCTGCCGGTATTTCTTTCGGACAGGACAGACGCATGGACGCCGTAGGCCAAAACTGACCTGCTACCAATGTCTCTTATGTGTGCCCCCAATTGCACTCTGCGGTCCTGATATTCATAGTGAATGCTTCATTTACTGGCATAGAACTATGAATAGAGCTTAGCTGAAATGCTCATTGAACTGCAATACTAGGGTAGGTTCTTAACTTATTAGACAAATATACAGTTGAGCGGATATGCTAATATGAAAATACAGAGTAATAAGCCACCCGACTGCCTTTTCTCAGATCTAATTCTGTTCACTGTATGGGTTTGGTTTTTGGTTTTGCCGTTGCATATCCTGTATTCTGAGATATTTTTTTAGTCCTTATTAGGTTGAGATCAGAAGGGTACGGAATGTGTCAGTCTAGGGTTCTTCCTTCACATTTGTTGAGGTTCCAGAGTCCTTTCATACTTTTCCTCTCATATCTTGGTTTGACTGTGCGTTTGATAATTGCCCTATTCTCAGTGGCAAATATTGAATCTTCCAAGTCATGTGCCTATATGTGCCTACTAGACATACTAAGTCTAGTTCTAGGCGCTAATACATGAGAGAACTTTTGCACGATCGTCGCGACCGTCCAGGGGATAGTTCACGTTACAAAACAAGAGCCCTCCATACATCTCCACAAATGAGGTTGTTGAGATCTATAATTCCACCGCATCATACTCCACAAAACATGAATTCTCACCCACATTTCCTCTTTGACAGGTTTAAAGGGTAGGGTAACCCTGTTTCAAGATAATACACCTAGCGCTACACTCGAGCGTAGGAAAAATTGTCACACTTCCTGCTATCATAGAAAGTTAGTACAGTACCAGTATGATATTATATAGAGTTTGGTCTTCTAGAACTATACTAAATTTGCTCTAACACCAGATTTTACACCAAATTTGGCAAGGAGGGAAGATTTTAAAAAGTGCCAACCCCGACGCTACATACCGTACAACACCTTAACAATTGGCACTTTTGTCATCGGCTAGATAACCATTCTTGCCCTCGACACGTTAAAAAAGCACAGACGGAAGCGGAATTTGGCTCACTACTTAAAACCACATCAAGTGGGATGAAAGTGGCTTAAAACGTCCCATAGGCTCCATGTAAGAAAGGTACATGGCAGCCGCATCCCTCCAGCCCAACTAGCATTTCATCCATGGCATTATAATCTCTGAGGTCTCTTGGAGTCCTTTGCGCTCTCCATGGGTTTGATAATGTACCATGAAACCTTGGTGGACTCCGACAGCTGTTGATGCCCTCAGAGCGGGGTGTGAAAACAGGGCCATCCAACCAAACGTCCGGTCGGGCACCTCATCATCCTCAAGAACACACCTACGCATAATCCCACGCAAAAACACTCCACCAAAGTATATAAAAACCCTCATATAACATGCCATGATATATACATTTTACCGCTCCCCCCACCCACACTAGACTTATTCCCTTCGTTCAAACCACGCCGACCTGTGGCCCTTCGAAAATAAAGGGAAAAAACCCTAAAAAGAGGGGGAAAAAGAAACCCCATTTTCCACGAACCCCCCATTACAGCCGCGCCAAAGAGAATAAAAAAGGGAGAAAGAATAATAAGAAGGATAATATAACCATAGACCCGAGCGCTAATGAAATGTAGCAAAAAAGATATGATGCATAGAAGATCAACGCCTAGTGAAACAGCAAAGGATGGAAGCACGACCCAAGAACCAGATACAGCCAATGAACCTAAAGAAGGACAAGGCGGCAGTGGAGAGGAGGACGAACTGGAAGAACCATGCTGTTCGTTTGGTAGACTATCGACATAAATATTAGTATTCAAGTTGCATGAAATAAGAATTCGTAGTGAGCTTACGTCAACACCGAACCAATCGAAGTTCTCTGAAGTAAACAGAATAACAACTGTGCAATTGCTGAAGATCCAAAACGTGATCAATCGGGTTCTGAAACTCTTGTATGAATCATCGAGAGACTTCTTCTCAACCTCCTCTACGGCGGTGAAGGGTGCGAGAGCACGTTTTACGGTCTCCTCGAACGCTAAATCGATATCTGCTTGCGGTTTCTCCGGCTCGTCTATAACCTTCGATTTGCCCTCAACCTTGGTCTTCGCCGAGGGCAATGCCTCAGCTTTATCGGATCCCTTGGTACCCCAAGAAACGTCATGCCAATTGCAGAAAGCATAGACGTTAAGAATGTTGGTGTAAGACGAGGCCATCACTATGTACGGCCAGAAACTGTGTAACATGTGCCAGGGATCGAGGTACATTATTGAAGCGATAATGTAAATACCATAAGTAGAAGCCAGGGCAAGAATAATAAGACCGGTATTCGAAGTAAAGAACAGCTTGATAAACTCCCCTACCGTGTCCGCCTTCAAATCCGACCAGGAATCCTGGTTCGTAAAGGCACGGACAACAAGGTAGAAAGCGAGCACGAGAGTATAAAACTGAAGGATGGAGAATACGTAAAAAGACACAAGATAGCTGTGACGGGATCCTTTCGGCCGATTACCCAAGGCAAGGATAAACTGCAAAAGCAGGAACGCAAGATAAACATACTTCAACATGTCATTAAAGATCGGTGTAACAGTATCTCCAAACGGCCAAGCGTGTTTTCCCCTTGCCTTATCCTCGTCCGTCGGGTCACCGACAAGGTCCATGATAACAGATGTTGTGAGCCAAAAGGAAGCAATTGAGAACCAACTCATAAAGGTCGAAAAGACGTTATAGACTAACTGGAGGTGGAAAAAGAACATGCGAATGATGCTGTGCGAGCTGGAATACATACGACCAAAGTGCATGAGCGAGTAGATACCAGCAGCGAAGGAACCGTTCAGCCATCTACGACGCTGAGAAATGAACTCTGCAGCTCCTTCCGGCACGTCCGTCTCTCCTTTTGACGACCGAACATATGTCAAATGCCACTTTGAGCCCGCCTTAGCAACAAGCTCGAAACAAAGGATACGATCCTCAGCCAAGAACATGTTCTTCTTGAAAATATTCATCCCATCAATACCCTTTTTCCCGAAGCGAGAAGAAAGTGTGTGATCGCCGTGAAAGTATTGCTCCAGCGGACGGCCCATGATGGCACGGAACCGGTACGCCGAGAAAGCACCGGGCAACACACTGACATAACCAAACGCCGACTCCAGCGGCTTATCCAGAATATTTGAAATCTTGTACTCGAAATTCTGTGCCGCAACAAGAGGGTTGAGGAGGTTTCGCCCCCCCTTACCCAACATGGCGTGGATCTCGCCGCAGGCTCCGCCGAGGTTCTTGTCGTTATAGAAGGCTTCCCAAAGAGCAAGGATACTCTTAGGACCAGGTTTGGTGCCGGCGTCAATAAGCACGCAAACTTCCGGATTTAGAATCCTTCCAAAGGCATTAAACAGCCATCGATGGGAGTTGATCTTTTTGGAATTCCGCTGCTTAAGACAGAACATCACCTGCACCGGTGGGAAAGCCGAGCTATCCGTTTCGTCGGTAGGCCTGACAAGATGTTGGTGGGAAGTCACCGACAACTGAGTAGTATATTCAAACTATCCGCCGAAACAAAAATAATTAGCCGGAGAAACTCTCACTCAATCTAGAAGAAATGATATAAATCCAAGCGAGAGAATGGATAGATAGATTGTAAAAAAAAGGAAAAAGTGCATTTTTCCTTCGTGTCTTCTCAGCCCGTCCCTAACTAGAAGAATCGGAAACCCGGTAAAGTGAGACACCGCAAAACAGACAACCCAATCCATTCTCGGTTGCGTGAATGCGGGAGGCTTGCATGACCGCACACACAACTCATCGGGCAACCGGTCGAATATGAGGACCCACACTCGCCATGAAGATAAACAAAACAAAAACAAACTTACAATATGGGCAGTGGTTTCTTTGCCATCAACATCCTTCTTCATGACACCATCCTGAAACACGCCAACCGTGGCCAATACATCAAGGGTGTTTTTGTCGCAGGGATCAATGCCATCGAAAACCAAACAAACAACAATCTTCTGCCAAGCCGGTCCCCCCTTCCACCAAAACTCCGATTTTTTCAAGTTAACAATGTCACGGACATTTTGCATCACTCCGTGAAGAGTTCTAGCCGTGAGCACTTTGTCTTCGTTGTAGTAAGTGATGGCAATCAGCAGCTCTGTGTGTCGGTTATACATTCGTGGTCGTAAATCGTATCCGTTCTTGAGCGTAAAGTCGTCTGGATCACATGTCGCCGCAGTGTCTGTGTGAGGTACCCAAATTAGTAACTGTCTCGGGGCTAACCACTATAATCTCCGTAACAAAAGTAGAACGAGGAAGAGAGGAGAAATGGAAGAAATGGAAAAAGTGGGGTGAGATGGGGGAAAACAAACATCTCATGTGAGTAAACTCATTCGCGGCAGCATCATCATCCGTAGATTTGTATTTCGTCTGTATAGCATTCTGCACAGCCGAAGGCACTGGATAATCAATAGAGAGCACCTGCCCATGTTGTAGCTTCACCTTCCTTGTAGCATATCTCCTGAGCCCCTGGGGAGCCTGTCGTCTTCTCCACTCATCCATAGAAACCACACTGGCAGGCCTACTGGCACCTGAAGCCGACAAAGGTGCAAGCGAGGGAGTAGAGGGGTTTGGGGTTTGCATTTCAGAATAGTAGGGTCCGGAAGTATCCCTCCTTTGGCGGAATGCGTCGGGTGTAGATGTTCGGGAGGAATCTCCGTCAAACGGGCCACGGAACGGACCCTCTTGGATTCCGCCCGTTAACGGGACTCGTTCGTGATCTGTTACGTCGTCCTGAACCGCTGGTGGATACTCTTGGAGATCATGTTGTTCCTGGTGGAAACCCCCTGGCGGAGGACCTTGATATGCCATTGTTTTGACGTGTAAAATGCGGCAATGCCTGGTGTTTGTTTGCTAAGAGTGGGTGGGTGCCGTTGAACCTTTTTTTCTGGCTCCTAGCCTCTCTCGGTGGAGGACAGGTGGGGTTATGGCTGAGGGCTGGCCGATATATGAGCTAGGTGGATGCTTTTTGGTTGGGAGGGTCTACTGAGTTTATGTAGCCCGGTAGAAATTCTGGTAACCAGGGGGGTGGGGAAGGGAAAAAATAAGGGCTTGGGGGTGCAGTGCAGTAAATAAGGAATAAAATCTGGCCAGGGGCCTGCGAATCAAAAAAAAGAGCAGGAACAAAAGGCTGAGCTGTTCCGGAGAGAGTAAGGCTCAGCGAGTTAACAAGGGAAAGTGCGGAGATGACTACCGTACACTCAGTGAACACAGCTGAGCGAACGGGGATTGCGGAGGGGGGGGTGAAGAAGGAGGAAAAAAGAGCGAAGGGAACAAGAGTTGAAAAGGGTTTGCAATGAACAGTGGGGAGCGGGGGGGGAAAAACAAAAGTTATGATACAAAACATGCATACATAGTATCTAGAATACAATAACACACTCAAAAACCTGTATGGGGAATATTTCTACTGTATCATATATTATTCTATTAAGCAAGACAAGTGGCAACGAACCCTACCCAGCCTACCGACACCAGCCTTCCCTTCCTTTCCCTTGAATCCCTCCTCCTCCTACTCCTTCCTCTTTCTATTTTTACCTAATGCCGGTGTGTGGAGCAAGCAAGCAAGCAACACCAAAAAAAAGAAGAGATTTACTCCTCCTACCTGTCGAAGACATGGGCCAATTCCCTGCAATAGATCCTTGCACCCGATGACGCGTGTCAACCGCTCACTTCCCTTTCTCTCCCCTCCCATGATAAGCAGTGGAAGGCTCCCTTTAAGCTCAAATTTTCGACATTATCACAGCTTAAGTTATTCATGGGTGCACTATAATAATATAAGATATTCCCGCCTCCGCCTCGTGAGCCCATCATCCACCGTCGAATATCACTGATTGCTTTCTTTTTCCGCCGTTCCCTCTAACTTATGTGAGCAGGGTGATTGATAACTCGATAACGACGTGAGCAATCCCCGCCGCCAAGAACTTCTCACCGTTTCAGCCACGCCGATCGACCCGCAAGCTCGACCTTTGAAATCCACCTTTGGCACAGGAGTGCGTTCCCAAGTGAAACGACCATACAGAAAAAAAATCGGCATCGCTCAAACGGTAAATAATTAGCGCATGCGCTCTGGGCACACTTCTCATCATGAAATAGCAAAGAATCTCCCTGTCCCGGAAAGGAAAACAATCGAGCCACAGCTCAGGCACCGCTCAGAGAGATTCTATTGCTCCGTATGCGACGAGTTCTTTCTGTGTGTCCCCAAGACACTTTAGAGTGGCTTAGTTCAATGGTTGATAGAGATTGGGACAGCCCCACTTCCAACAATGGCATCGGCATTGCAAAATTCTATGGCACACTCTAATTACTCTGCTAGAAAGATTTCAAAATGTGTGTTGGGCCCTAAGCAGTGTCCCACCAGAGACGCGCGCCGGTGTCCAACCCGATATCCCATGTCATAACCTCTATCCATCCAACCAACCATCCAAAGTCTAAGCCATAAGCTCACTCGCGATCCCCGAAAAGGCCTATCGGGCAGAGCAGAGCACAGGCAAAAATTAAAATCTAAATAATATTATGTGGTCTACGGACCAATCAACCCACCGGCATCACGCTTTTCCCTTCCTCTCCCTTATTTTCTCTCATCCCGATCGTCATCGACGGTGCCTTCGATAATCCTCCGACAATCACTCACTCGCTCGGCAATTTATCGTGTCGTTGGAAACCTACCTCCATCTGCAATAAGTGCACTCTGCTGCCCTAAGAATTATACGACATGAACTGCAAGTAGACGTTATCAGCATACCAAACATGCATTCATGCAAGTCCAACTCAAAATCTACACTCCCGCAGCACCTGAACAAATCTCCTACCTCCCCATCTAAGACTACTCCGCACAAAGTGCAATCGGAAAGAAAAATGAAAAATGAAAAGAAAAAAATAGCAAATAGCATACAATATTCTTCTCGGCTGATTTACACCATAAGCCCTACAGCCCAGCGCCGCAGGCCGAGCCGTACCCGAGATACAGTAATCCGAGAGTCCGTCTGACTGTCTCTCCCAGCACCATACGGCCTCCTTCCCTAACCGTGCCTGAGCTCTTCCACATCATATCATACTGTATCATACCACACCTCAGTCCCACGCATCTGCACAAATCAGCCCAACACGTGAGAATCATTCCCGATCCCCTCTTCCATCCCACCCCTCCTCCCTCTTTCTCGCGCGGGCACAGCAGAAGTATTGACAAACTAAGCCTTGCGCTGGACAGCATCACGAGAAGTCAGTAAGAGATCTTACGGCATATGCCACAGCCCTAGTTTTTTCTTCTTTTTCTCCCGTCTGCATATGTGCAGTATTATAGGCCAGGGCACGTCACTCGGGAATTTGCTAATTGAAAATGCCTGCTTCTCCTGGGAATGCGTTGTACGGTGCGGTGCACCATAGCAATCAAGCTTTAGCGCAACTAAAAGGTTCTGAATGAAGTCCGATTTACAGTCAGCACTTACCCTCACCCTCACCCCCCCCCCCCCGAAAAAGAGGGTGATGGCGGGTGGTCGGCAAGACCACACTTCAGCCGAGAAACAAGCATTTCGTGAAATTCGCAAACGGAGGAGGTATATAATAGGGTACAGCGCCGGCGGGAAGGCATCCCCACCGACTGATGCCCACGCCCATATTCTCATATCCTCCAATCTGTTTTTCTTCCCTCATTCACGCCCTGTTAAATGTGATCGAAAGAAAAAAAGGCGCAAGCAATTTCGTCAAGCTCGCGAGAGTACAGTATGGGCGAAGGGTAAGTGAAGCGAGCTCGTTCTTATTGGCTCCTAGATCACTCGGTGTGTGGGGAGGAGGGGGGGGCGGGATACTCTGAAGTTTGTGTGCGGGATAGGCGGAGTTTGTCTAAGTTCGCTCGCTCTACGACCCCTTAGGACGGACGCTAGCCCGGTATAGCTTCCTTAGTTAGCTAATTATTTGATCAGTTTCTTCAGCAAAGATTGACGCTTACACTCAGCAAACCTTGGGGAGTTAAGCTCGAATTCGCCTCCCTTACGGCATGCCCACTTGGGGGCTCGGGTGTGTGCATATAAGAGATTTATATGATCCTGACACACTCAAGCATATGAGTACTACCGTATGACGAGATATCGTCTCTTCCTTCCCCCCTTCCGCTTCGCTTCCTATCTTATTTTATCCTCTCCCATCCCCGCCCAGCCGCAAACCGAGTGACACCTTATGCCCACCCCATCCTACCTACCCTGCATAAATTTAACCGGTTAATTCCTACAAGCACAAAAGCCCCAAATATAGCAACACCCCAATAAAGAACCCATAGCCAACGAATACCAATCACCCCCCACACTAGCGTACCTGATCTGACGTAAACATTCTCCCGCCTTGGCGTGGACGTACGCGCTCGGACAAGATGATAAGTACCGTGAACTCTTCGGTGTGGTGCTGCTTAGTACTAGTACTAGTACTGGCACCTTACTAGTACCCGTACAGTAAATTTACAGCAGTACCGGTATGGCATGCGGTCGGACTTTTAGCCTACGTGTCCCAGCACCGGTACGACACTCGAACAGTCTTCAACAGGGCACAACGAAAACCAGCCGGCGACAGACAGGATCGCGACGTCTGGCAAGCAAAGGAGCGGATTCATCAAAGTGGGTGGACGAGGGGAGAAACGCTGTTACTGATACCTGTTCGCCACCCGTCGTTTTCCTCGTGCCCTTGTTGAACTGTACAAGTAGGCTACTGTAGTCTACTAATTCGGGTAGGCTGCAGCAAAAGTCGACTTCCGAGCCGGTGCGGGGCGGGGAGTGTATGCGCGGTAGGTATTATAGATAAGCATCTCCCATAAAATCCAGTTTGGGGAGGTACAATACGTGGATGTGTATGATCCTGTGGCTTTTGTTTCTGATAGAGCGGACTGTACGGTTAGCCTGGCCGGGGTTATGGGGATCATTCATGTTTGTCCCATTCCATGATATCTGGGGAGTGAGGGAGTGAGCGGAGTAACAACCTGGATGGAGGAGGAGGAGGAGGAGGAGGAAGGAAGGAAGGAAGGGGGGATGGCCGTGTCTGTGGATTTCTCTTCTGCGGTTATCGGGTACAGGCAGCTGACGATCGTCGGGTCGGAAAGGGAAGGGAACGCGAAGAGGGTTTCTGTATCGCCACTCGAAGAAGTAATTCTTCTATGCTAGGCCAAGTCGCCGCCCTAGTGATAGCGGTAAGTAGTGAGGTGTGGTCTAGTTAGGCGAGAAGTTAAACAGTTGTATGGCACGGGATTGGAAGATTTGTTTACTCTAGTGAGGGTGTGTGTGTGAATTGTATTTGTGTTTGCACTAATACCACTGTTATTGAGCTGTGGTATTGGCCAGTCTAGTCTCACGTACTTGTATGATACCGGTACCGGTACCGGTAGTAGACTTGAGTAAGAATTCCGTGAGACCCCGGCCCACGTGCGGCGGCGGCATAGCACTGGTCCTAAAACACCGGACTCCTTGAGGTCTTGACGGAATCGGAAACCATTTGATCTATTTAGAGTTAATCTTGCGCCTGCGGAGAAAAAAACACCTATCCCCCGGTAGTGCGGAGATCTCGCAGGAAACTGTCTTGTATTTCCCGCTGGATCGGGGGGTACGGTATTTGCTGATCCTGTTTCGCTCGCCTCGTTCTTCCTTTCCTTCTTCTGCATAGCCTTCCAGGCATGCTTTATTGTCGGTAGACGGAAGGGGGTAGGGCAGAAGGGAAAAGGGGGCGAAATACAGTAGATCTGGTTAGATCTTCTATTATAGATCGGCCCTTTTTTTGTTCAGCTAATTAGTGGGTGATACTGCACTTGGCGATTCGTAAAGTATTCGGATGAATTGGCGCCAAGATTCGGGCGTTTAGGTGTATGCTGTGATATCTTTGCGCCAACCCATCCGAATACTTTATGAATTGCCAAGTTTATGATACATGATAGCATAAAGAAAACAACTTTCCGGGGAACGGGCCCCTGCAATCTGGAAGTATCCTTTACTCGTACAAGGAGCAAACAAAAAAACCCAAGGCAAAGAAATTAAAAAGAAGCGGGGTAGGACAGGGCGGGGCCCGTAACCTCAAGGCTCATTAGACATCTCTACACATTTACCCCCATAGGGAGAGCAAGTAAAGCCTTGTCTTGTTTTAAAAGACCAGGAAACTTGTGGGTGGGCCGACCAGCATTCTCGCACAATCACGATTTCTTGGTACTCGTATTTGTGTTGCCTGAAATATAAGATGTGTCAACCGGGGGTGCCAGTGACGCTCGCTTAAGGTATATGGGGTGTATTATAGTATTCCTACTAGTTTAGTACTGGCAAGAGTAGCTAGACTGGCGCTAGCACTATTCCGTCGCTCCCAACGAGAGAGGAGGTGCAGTATGTTGTGCGTACTGTGGAGGGGAAACATATGAGGAGGGGGGTAGTACCACTCTGGGTGGGGGGTCATAAAAAATCGGAAAACATCACCCTTGGGCCTATAGAGAATTGTATCGGATCAGGGGGAATAGTTTTCCGGGTTTTAATGACCCCTCCAAGTAGTACAGTGTAATTCAATAGATTATACTGACAGCACCCAAAGTTCTAACTAGTAGCAGCACCAGTAGGGTACCGGCAATAGTAGTACTGTAATAGTTGGAGTAATTGAGGATCCCTCTCTGATAATATTAATACGACGTTGGAGTTGCCTCTCTTTGTAGGGTTGGATTTTCTTATGCTTTATTTGTCTCAAGCGGGGGCGAAAGAGAAATTACCCTTTCACTGTGTTTTATCCCCTTAACACAAAGGGGGAAATTCTGGACGTCCTAGTGGTATTCTTAGTAAAGCGCCTGCACTAGCCAATAATTTCCTAGATCTTTACGTCTGGGGGGGTTTTTTTTTTCACTTTACAGGACATGAGACTTCCAACAAAGATGAAGGTGACTTATGACACAGGGCAATGGTTCTAGCGGTATTTCGCGAGGCAGAGTTAGCTATCACTCTCCTGTACTCTAACAAGGGCTTACGACGGCAACAAGATAACTTGGAAAGATAGGGATATCAGGGTTCTAGCTAAATCCTAGCTTGTAAAGGTAACGAATAAATAGTTGAAGGATTAAGAAAATTAAAAATAATAATACCAGAATTATGTATGTGACTATAGCTACCTTACAGTACTGTCAAGGTTCCCTCTTTTTTTCTGTGAACTTCAACAATAGGAACGAGCATAGTGGCCGGTCCACAGACACTAGATCCTCTGATTCAACTGTACGTATAGCAGGAGAAAACAAATCAATTGTTAGAGTGAGTTTGTCTATGCTGAAAGGGGGGGGGAGGAAATTTGAACTTGCATAGGTAACTAAGGTTATATAATGAGAAATAATTGGAGAGAAGATATGTCTTCACTGGGATTTCATAATTGGTTTGGGAATCTGTGCTGGCTGCCTGTGATACTTTGTGTGTGCTTTGGCTGGGTAGGGAAGGAGAAGGTCAACTGGATTTCCCCTCAGCAGAAATGGCACTGCAATGGGCTATTCTTTCCTTCCATCCTTGCAATGTCTAATGCTTTTTTGAACTAGGTATGATACTTCTGTTATAAAGTTGTAATTAGAGCCAAGCACAATTTTTCAGCTAAATTAGCGTGGGCTATGATGTAGGCTTTACCGGCTTTGGCGGAGTCGCTATTAGGCTATGAAAATAGAAAAGGAGTGGCAGAACAGCTCGAGACCTGTGTCCCTTAGTAGGCCCCCCCCCCCGCCGGGCTGGTTTGTTGTCTTTGGGTAGAGTTGTGAAGGCTCTCACAATATCATTATTAAACCCCCTCCGATAGGAGTACTGAAGATTTTGTGTCGCCCTTCTGATTGACCTGGCGCTGAATTAATATAAACTCTTCCAGCCAGGGCATGGCTACTGCCTATGGAGGTCTTCCCGTATTCTTAGAATCTGGTGGACTGTCGGACACTCGGGCTGCCGTAACGAGTTGCAATTGAAATTGGAACTCTGACGTTAGTGCTGTTACTGCACTTTTGGCATCTGCGTGGGATTCACAAGATAGTAGTTCATCGAGGGGGTTTACGTTGCAGGACCGCGCTGGCAAGATATAATACCGGGGTTGAATCTGGTGCTATGGTGTGTAACTATCGGCTGCCAATTCCAATAGGGCGGATTTCCCCTATCCGGAGTAGCACCTACAACTGGAATAACGAACACTTATTCCTTTTGTAACCTGGTCTGGAGGCTTCAGATCTGGAATTGAGAGTATGGTATGATATCTAACTATTACTAACAGGGGCTCACCTTTTTAAGTTGCTGGTTTATCTACTGGGAAAGACGGACCAAGATGGTGGTACACCCACTTGCGCTGAAGATACTCACTAATGGGCTGATCCTCGGCTTCCTTGTTATATAGCTTGAGATTTGCCCTTTGTAAGATGGCCGGCTGGGCGAGAAATGTGGAGGTTCAATGTAAAAGTTCTTGGGGGGCTAAACTCTCCTCATAGAATTTATTCGATTGATTGAGTAGAACCTAGAAAACCCAAGAACATGTATGACACACATATTCTATCGCTCAATCCGTAGCAAACTCACTTCACCGCTCCCCCCCCGCCGGCTCCAGAACCTTGGGTGCGTTCTCCCCCCTCTCCCTCCTCCTAATCTGTACCCAATCTCCCAACCTCTTCCACAGAGCCCTCTTAAACTCCGGCCCATAAGCTGCTACCAACCCACTCGTACTTGGCACCACAAAAACCCTACAACCCCCCCATCTCCCTCCCCCCTCCCCCTCCCTACCCCCAGCCTCCTTCCCAAACCTGATCCCCTCCTGCCACCCCCACTCAAACTCCCCCTTCCTAATCCCCCTCCCATTCCGAACCTTAAAAACCGCCTCCCAGACCACTTTTCCAACAAAACACACTGCATCAGGCTTATACCTCTGGATTTTGTCCTCCAGCACTGCGACACCAGCCAACAGTTCCTCCTTGGAAAGCTCCGCCGTATCTTTGGACGGCCGCTCGACGATGTTAGTTAGGCCGAGGGAGTACAACTCCGGTAATTTCCTGTCCATTTGTGGGGGGAGGCGGCGGTCAGGGGTGCATCCTGAGGAGTGCATCAGTGGCCAGAAGAGATTCGTGGGATTCGCGAATGAGTGACCGATGCGTGCGGTTGTCAGACCCGGGTTAATACCGATAAAGACGCAGATCAGGTTTTCCTCGAGAGTGTCGGGGAGCGGGGGCAGGTGAGCGTATGTACTTGGGGGTGCATAGCCGGTGTGCTTTGGGCGTTTATTTTTAGCCCTGGTCGGTACCGAGGATGGTTCGGCTGCGGGCCTCGCCTCTCTTCTCACAGAAGGGGGACCCCTCGAGCGGAGGCTTCGAGATGTGGGCGGTGGGTTTTCGGATGGTGTTGGTTGAGGGGTAAGGGCAATTCTTGCAGCTTGGCTAGAGCTCGAGCCCGAGAAAGCGAATCCCGACAAAAGGTTGCCAAATGATGGAGGGGGATTTTGTAGCAGATATTTTTCCTCCCTTATTAAATCTTCATCCTCTCCCTCCTCCTCTTCTTTTACTTCTTCCACCTTTGCTTTAACTATAACCTCAACAGCGAATTTCCGCTTGCCCATTTTCACCTTCGGAGCGCACCGGTCGGGCAGGTATGTGACAAGAAAGTGGGCGGGGGTAGGCCCGGAGACAAAATACGATAGCTTATGCCCGCTTGGGATCACCTACCATACCCTAAGTCCTGCACCAGATACCGTACGGTAGGAATGTATGATACGAGTATAAGTTTTCCAGAAGCGCTAGGGTGTTGTAGATAGTATTGGAGTGACGGCGCCCCGCGTAGGGATGAAAGTTGAGAGTTGGAAGTTGGAGGAAGTTGGAACTCTCGGCGAATATTTGAGAGGGGAGGAAGCTCCCTCACGGGGAGTTTCTGTCTTGCGTATTCCTTGCTTTTCCCAGGCGTTACCTAGGGTTTGGCTGCCAAGGTTTAGGACTTTTATTATTATTATTTGCAGATGTTTATTCTCTTCGGGCTTCCGATGGGATTCACGCCTCGTCTGCCCAACCACTACCAGTTACTAACTCCTCTCAAAACACCACTCAATACACACTCCTCCCCTATCTCCTACCCCCCACCCATGCCCCGTTCTTCTGCCATCTCTCCACTGGCCTAATCTTCCTCACCCTGGATATGCCACCTACATTAGGTGGCATCCCCCTAGCCAGGTTTTCAGCCTCCTTCCGCTTATACCAAAAGCCTGCTCATCCTCTTCCTCGCTTTCCTCCTCTCCCATTCCTTCTTACTCTCTGGACCACTCCCTACTCCCCCTACTCTCCCTAATCACCCTCCCCTCCCAGCTTAGGACTTCTGACTTATGCACGGGGGCGCCGTCACTCTATTAGGTGTTTAATGCAGGTATCACACCGGCAATAACAAGAGCCTAATCTCTACCCGGGAGGAGGCCAGATTCTTCAACTCAAGTTAAATTAAGGCTCAGGAAAAGGAGCAGAGCCGCATCTTGGCGGGCGTCGTTAGGGATTCATGATTTGTCATCCGAATTTGCGATTATGGGGGGGAATATTTAGGCTACCCGATGGTGAAATACAGCGACTTCAAGGGAATTGACGGTACTGTATCAAAGTGAAAAATTATGCGGAGGGAGAGGAAAAAGTCTTGAGACTAAAATCTTAGTTGACAATCCTAGTGCCCCTCCACCAAATCCACATGCTACCGCATGAAGCTAATTACCGTCCATCCCGTCGTTCCCGCCGGGGAATACGCACGCACCATTATGAATGAGAAATGGCATGAATATCACAAGGTTCGTTAGCTTATAAATACCGAGTTCATGAGGGGTTTGGTACTCTGATATCAAGATTGTTAGGTTTGTTGATGTGTATAACACCAGTCATGGATTAAATCGAATACGTTGAGACAAGATTGTGATACTCACCCTTATACACTTCCAAGCAGTTAACTGCAGCGCTTCCTTCCTACAAGCAAGTTATGAGGTCGTTGGTACAATAAACTTCGAAATGCTGCTAATTGAGAAAGTTTGTTTCTCACCTATGTGCTAACATCCCGCAGCAGAAGCTACATTTCAAGTACCTCAGACGGGGAACAGCAGCATCGTTTCCTTCTTGATAATGTGGGTTTTTTGGAGGGGCAGTTTCTTAGCGGACGGATCCTTTATCTCCGTAGCCTGTCCTTACGGACCGTCCGCCTTACCCTGCCCAAAACACATTTTGGTGGGCGTTTACACACTTACCCTCTACAATTTTTAGTACCCTACAGACATTTGAGCAAACCCGAAACTGCACTAGAGCGGTATGGCCGGGTGTGGGAGCAGACGAGAAAGGCTCGCTGTGGGATGGTGATCTCTCGAGGTTGGATTTGTGCGAGATCTTGCCACGACCTGTTGCTTGGGAGATGGCCTTGACCGGCTTAGGAAGAGGGGGATGCCCTAGAACGATTTACACTTGCTCACCTGGCGGGCTACTCCTTTCCCTACAACCTTATGGTGATTTCGAGTTTAAGAACCATGCCCCGGCGAGATTTGGGGTAAGGGCATCTTCTTGCCCAGATATATGGGACTCAAAATTTGGAACAGGGCTCTGAGTCCTAAGATAGTTGGAGTATCTTGAGCGTAGACTCTAGAGCAGAAATTCGTGACTATGGCTCTCGGCTTCATCCGAAAGGGAATGAGCATAAATAAAAATGGATTTAGTGGGCCTAGTACGTGGGCTTGGAGTGGGGAGGTTTGGTTTAGGCGCATATATTCTTGAACGGTTGAAAGATTGAAGGTCTATAACGGGTCATACCCCATTACTGTGGCCCTTGGGGGCTTGGTTATATCGCAAGTTCTCGTGAGAGTCCGATTGATATTAGCGAAAGCTTATTGTTTTATTGAACGGGTTTTCTTCGTTTCTTTACCGCGAGGCAAATCCACCCCATAATGTGGCAAAACAGCAGTCTCTTCGACATCTGGCTGACTTGCTCACTTTTAGCATTCCCTTCGCGATCCTGAGCCCAAATCTAACTCGAGAACTTGCAGTTGTGTCTCGTACAAACCATCCCGTATCCCCCCCGACTGCAGTCCCCCTCCTGGTAAGCTAGGTTTTATTATCTCATCGGCTGAGCCATTTGTCCCGCTCGCTACAAGCATGTCCGGGAATCCGTCACCACCGCTCACTCGGATGCAAGCGCCGCCCAGCTCTGATTGGGCGTTGTTAGGAACTGGAATAATTAGAGCGCTGTAACGAGAGCCACTTGCTCCTTATAGTAAGTTGCAAGATCCTTAGTACACCTCTGGCTGGGTTTTTTAGGCCATCTTCACTTTAGGCACCGGCCTGCCATCAATGACCTATCATCTGGTACCTCAGGAGGACCCTAAGTCACGCTGCATTTTGTGGTGGATTAGGTGTAAGCTACTCCAAGACTGCCCAAGTCAGACCAACCCCCAGCGGTGGCTAGGCAAGCTGGCCCCAGCGATTAGTGATCCCCTCCCCTCCCCTCCCCCTCTATCGTATACCCCTCTTATCATAGATGAGCAACAAATTAACACCTCCCTTCTCCCACCAGGCACTACTCCGCCACAATCCCCAGCCTAGTCACGGCAGGCGACTGCCTCCTCTAAATCGAGCAGCTCGCTCTCCACAGCCCCGGTGCCGCTCCCAAATTCCGCATCTCCCGCGTACAGGTCCCGCGGGAGCCCGAGAAAGTCCTCGGTCTCCGGACACATCTCCCCTTCCGACTTCGGCGTCACCGCCAACATCCACAGCAACTCCAACAGCTACACCTTCTCCGGCCCCACCGTCTGGCCTGGTTAGATTGGTTAATTACGCACGTAACAGAAGGAAGGAAAGAAAGAAGGCTATACCTAGTTGGTTGATTCCCGCTGTGGGGTTGTGGCGAGATCTGGATGGCTTGATGATGCGGTCTTTTCATGGCCTCTGATTTCTGAACATTGAACTGACTGGGGTTTTGAAAGTGGTTTTTATATCCCGTGATTTTGTGTGAGTTCGAGGTTCGGTGATGGCAGTGCAGGGCGAAGAGGGCGTGGGAACTAGTTTCCCAACTTTGACCACTCGGTTGGGGGGAAAACAGGTTAGATATCCGATGGGAAGCCCTTCCAAGCTGAGCGATGTTTCACGGTGTAGGGAAGTGGCTGCAGCTCTTGTGATTACTCGTGAGCAATTGCGGCTGATTTTGAGCTCTTAGCACCCTCAAGGGACTGAGACGGGGAACTTCTATCCTGAAGTATAACACTACAAAGCGAGAATTAAGGGCTCCGATGAAACATCCCAGAGAAAGTATTTCGATCCATAGGACCCGGGTGGTGGACGCCGTGAATTCACAAAGTCAGGCCAAAGTCATCACGCTAATAATGGGAACTTTGGTGAGATCCTTCGTTAGCAATGTTGGATCACCTGCAAGCCGGCTTCGTTTCATTCTAAACTGCTGCCAGACTCCACCTGAGCAACCTTAAGTGTCTATCTTTAAGCCCTACCCGTGTCACAAGCCCTGCAGGAGACCTTGAACGAATAGCAGTTACCCGGCTGCTAGACCCCCACCATCAAACCCACCAATATCTCTGCCATACCAAACCTCTATTTCGCCGCCCCCCGCCCGGATTCTCGTGAACATCCGCCATCTCTCATCATGGCATTCCTCCCCCGTCTTTTGCGTGCGGCTCCCCGTCGAATCAATTGCCCAATCCCACCCCGAAGCATTGGCACAACACCTCTATGTCGTAGCGATGCTCTGGCAATTGCACGTCCCCTCGCCATATCCTACTCAACCTCCTATCGTATCAACACCAGCTAACGAAGCTCTCATATCACACAGCACAGGAACACCCCTCAAAACAACCCCTCAATTCCTTTCTCGTTCACCTCGCAAAACCAACAACTCATCGACGAAATTCTCAAACGCTATCCCCCACAATACAAGAAGGCCGCTGTAATGCCCCTCCTGGACCTAGGTCAACGCCAGCATGGTTTCGCCTCGATCAGCGTAATGAACGAAGTTGCCCGTATCCTCGAAATTCCGCCCATGCGAGTCTACGAGGTCGCCACCTTCTACACAATGTACAACCGCGACCCGGTAGGAAAGTACCACGTTCAGGTATGCACGACTACGCCGTGCATGCTGTGCGATTCCGACAGTGTGATGCAGGCAGTTGAGAAGTTCCTCGGTGTGAAGCCAGGGCATACAACCCCCGACGGGATTTTCACCTTTAGCGAGGTGGAGTGCTTGGCGGCTTGTGTTAATGGTCCGATGGTTCAGATTAATGATGACTATTATGAGGACTTGACGGCGGAGAGCATCACAAAGTTGCTGGAGGCATTGAAGGCTACGGCAGATAGTTTGCCAGAGCAGGCAGCTACCTGGGATGCTCCTGCCCCGGTCCCAACCCCCAACCCAACGGGTGCGACGTCTGGAAGAGGGAAGGGTGCGGCTAGGGGCAAAGATGCGGGGGTTAAGGCGGGGAGCGCTGTCGGTTTGTCTCCCCCGCTACCCAATCTCTAACAATATTTTATTTTTGTTATTTTTACTGATATTTGGGTGTGTGCTTAGGTAAACCCCCGGATAGAGTGGTCAACGGCGTTAAAATCCCCGCACCTGGGCCACTGAGTGGGAGGGTGACTTGCGAGCCCGCGACTAAACCAACATCGCTGACAGAACCAAAGTGGTCGACAGAGGTGTTTAGAAAGGACTTGTAGCAGGAATACCCTATTATAGTTGTAGATAGCAGATATAGTATACAAATGCGGAGTAGGGTACAGACATCGTCCTCAAATTTAGATGGGGTGAGACAACCGAGCCATTGAAAAGAGAGATACAAGTTTGGTTTTGCCTTCCGAGGCTTGTTGTTTCCGTTTTCGTTATCTGCATGGTCGTGAATCGAATCCACGTTATCATAACTTACCACGCTACCAGTACTCGTGCCTCTCATGCAAAACTTGAGCAATACTCGAGTAGTTGCTAGTCTTGTGCCTTCTTTGTGCTCCCAAATACACGGATATAGCATATCTCCTCCCTGCCTTACCTCCCGGCACCATATTACTTCCCGTTCGCACCCTCGTAAACTTATCCCGATCCCACACCGTACTGCTATCCCCGCAACACACTGGCATCCATAGACTACAAAGCGAACCACATCTTCCCCGTCAATCCGCCAGAATAGGTTACAATACCACAGCATACCTACCGTGCTTCGGGTATTGTGCCTTAGTGCCCCCTCCCTTCCCAACCAACGGAAGCGCATCGGGCTCTCAAACGGTTCCCCGTTCCATACCTCCTAGCATAAGTTAAGCGAGTATTGGAAATCACAGTATTTGAGGATTGGATAACCTGGAGTTTGCTTCCTTCCTCTGTCTCACTCTCCTTCCTTCCTAACTTGCGGAGCTATTTAACGCCTCTGGCGACGGAATCCCTTATTTACTCAAAGCTACAATACTTCCACTTTCTCCTGGTCCAACAAAAATCATTATTGACGGAGAATACGGTCCGGTGGGAGTGAACTGTTAAGGAACAAGCCTGCTTTGTTAATAAGTGGGGGTTAAGGTACCTCGCTCGGAATTAGGCGGCTCCGGTGTTACCGTTGCGGCTTGGTGCTGTGGTTGCTGCAAGGGTTTGGGTTACTGTACGTGTAAGTTACTCGAGTACAACTGGGGCTGGCTGGCGGTTTCTACGGCGGCGATTAAGACGAGAGCCAGAGTGGGAATTGTAGGCAGCGAGAAAGAGGGAAGGAAGCCTTTAAGGTTGAGAAACAGCGAAGAGAGCATTTGAGTGAGGGAGGCTGGACTCGGTCAGAGAGTCGGTTTTTAGAAAGTGAGTCGTTACCTCCGGGGTGGACCACGCGAGCCAGTGAGCAGCTGGAGTGAGCAGGGTGATAAAGTGAATCCTCGGAACCCAGAAGCTTCTAAAAGGGTTTCCTTATTCTCCTTTCCCTACCTGCCTCAGCATCAGAATTGAGGTGCTCTGTGATAGAGCTAACATTCTCAACAAGCAGTGTCTCCATCGCGGGCTGCGTCTTACTCCAGCAAACTCCCAGGGGCTCCTCGAGCTAATATTACGAATACTGTGGATGCTCCTTGTGCAGTCAATGCACCTCTAGAGTGTCTGCTTGTCATGTTTCTGCTAACAAAACAGTGGTTGGGAACGTGGTTTTCGCTTAGTGGGCTGCGATGGGTATGGGAAAGTGATGCCGTAGGCACAGGGCCGGCATTAGGCACAGAAAATGAAGGTCATGAGAAACTTGCTGAAGTTTTTGTTCCGCGTTTCGTGATTGATTATGGTCCCTCCTCCCTATACCTCCCCTTACCGCTAAGCCTGAGTCTCCCTGACAACAATGAATAGCACCCTATGTCCACCTCTACAGTGAAGAAATCTTCCTCCCGGGCGACATTGGCGAGCACCTCGAGCACACAATCCCATACCTGAACTACACTCCGCTGACATCGCCCCGCGTTCGCCAATCCTTAACCTCCCTCTCGCATCTCAATCGCTTCGGTCTAGACGTTTACCTAACCTCCGACGACGATCCGGAAACCCAACCATCCTGGCTCCGCGGTGAGCACAACCGCCCAGTTCCCATCGGTCACGGGGAAACAGATGTGGGTGCTAGCACGGCGCCGGGGATAATCATCTGGACGGAGAAGGGGAATAACGTCACGGACGCTTTCTACTTTTACTTCTATAGCTTCAATTTAGGGAATACGGTCGCCGGCTGGCGATTTGGAAATCATGTTGGTGACTGGGAGCACACTGCTGTGCGATTTATCGGTGGAATTCCGCAGAGTATTTTTTACAGCGAGCATTCAGGTGGTGCGGCGTACGAGTATGGTGCTGTTGAGAAGATAGGTGTCCGTGTACGTACCTCTATTAGTTCCCCACATCACTTTTTTACCCGCGCTAACACGGTTTCATGGCTTGCATAGCCGGTATGCTACTCCGCTCTCGGCTCTCACGCAAACTATGCACGCCCAGGAGCACACTACTATGCTATCCCCTTCCACCTCCTCGCAGACCACACAGACAAAGGCCCTCTCTGGGACGTTACTAAAAACTCATACATATACAAGTACGACATTGATCATGATGTTCTGAAACCTAGCGGTGATACACCGGGTGCACCGGTAGACTGGTTCCACTTTGGCGGTAGGTGGGGGGATAGAATGTACAAGGGTAGTGATAGGAGGCAGTGGAGGGTTGCAGGACAGTATCGTGAGTTATCCTAACACCCAGGAGGAACAGGTGGAGAGAGCGGGGGCTGATGAGGATGCTGGATAGATTACGTACACGGACCTACAGGTCCAAAATTTAAAAACCTGGCTAGGAAGGAGATTTGTCAGAATGACGGGGTTTGTACCGTGAGGTCGAGTTTGACAGAGGAGGTTGAGGTTCCCTTCGTTACCCCTGAGGGGTGGGATGGGGAGGGTGAGGATGAGTGGGCAGATTTGCTGGATGAGAAGGAAAGGAGGGATTGAAATGAAACAAACCGAGTTATTTCTTGATTGGTTGCAAGTTGGGTCGGGAATTGCATGCTTGGTGTATGGTGTAGGGTGTTTTTCTGCCTTGCTTTGGTCATGTTTTTGTTTGAGGACTGGGTAAACTTGCCCACGCATTTCTTAGCTCCTTTGTTGTCTCGGCCTGCACTGGGCCTTTTTTTCTTTTTTCTATTCTGGAACACCGGACTTGTACTCTATTATATCGTGAGATTGGCCGGGGCCTTGGAGTGCTGAGTTGAGTTGGTTAGATTGGGTGCGGAATGATGTGATACGGACTTTGGCACTTGGTTCGGTAGAGTGTAGAAATTGGAATTGAACAAGACTTAGTGCAACCAATTGCGACTTGCGGTCCTAACCTGCTCTACATATACTACTTGAAGTTACTGCTCCTTGTTGCTTGTAGAATGATTGTGGTATAGTTGATGGATTCAGTGAAAATGTCCCATCAACACCCGTCACTCGTGAAATTTTTTATCCGTCCACCCATCTGCTAATCTATCCATTCACTACGGGAGGCTGGCATCGCTACGCGCACTCATTATACCTCCGAAGCAAAGAACAAACAGCACGCTGAGAGACCCCCAAGGTCACGCAGATACCGCAGTTACACAGATGTAAGCCCAAAAGAGTAGTGGGGACTTGGACATGGACTTCGTGCCCACCTCTCTCACCCACCCAGGGAGCACAACATCTCGGAGGCAGGCAGACACGTGATTCCCGCGGGACGGCCCGCCGGCCTTTTAAACCCGGAACAATAACCACTAAGAACAAGGCCGAGTGTCTGTGTGCGCGGAGGGTTTGCTATCGATATTTGAGGAAATATAATAATATGATACGTGCTTCTATCATAGCTCCCATCCCACCCATATTCTACCTTAATTTGACATAGCAAGTGTTCCCAACGGTAGCTAGCCCCAAGTGCTATTGGATTCAATAGAGTGGTATTTGTTTATAATTATATCTATGCTTGCTCCTTACTAAACAGTTTCTTTCTTTGTAACCTTTTCTATCTGGTTTTGACTGTTATATAATAAGTCTGCTGTCACTAAGCTGTATTTTAATTCAATTTAGATGTAACTGTTGTTAGGTATTGTCTTGAGAGTTGGAACCCTTGAGATGTTAAGAGGAGGGGAGGGGGTGCTAGTTTACAATGTGCAATAGTTTAGTTGATGGTATGCAATTGTTCTATTTTACTAGAAGCAGGTTTAGTTTATTATAACTTCCGGTCTGCATCCTTTAATATTTGCTTTTTACTTTAGCTCTGAATTCTTGCCTGAACGTTTTCCCCTCTAGTATTTTTATACTGTAGACCTTACGGCTAAGACTTGGAGTGTGAGTGCGTTAAAGCATATTACTTGGTGTCTTCCCACTTTCTACATTGGACCATCTTCTCTTCCGATTAAATTTAGTTACTCTTTTCTTCCTTAATAAGCTCAAGAGCGAAAATCGACAGTTTGTTTGGGAATATACTTAACAGGGTTAATAACAATTGATGTATATCATATTTGAATAGTTGGGTTATGGTAGAGAAAGTCAGGGTAGACATTCAAGATGGAATTATGGGTAAGGGCATTTCTTGATATAGGACAAAGGGGATCATTTACCACAACCCAGATAGCACACAACTTTCCATCTCTGAGCTGTGACTCCAGTTCAGAAAGCACCCAATAATTCTAGTCCTAGGAACTGGAAACCTGCAGCAGAGATGGAAAAAAAAACCCCTACCTCCAACCAGGTGGAAACACTCATCAGATAAGAGCCCAAGAGTGAGAACCTGTGATGCGGCAGAGCACTCCTTCTCAGACACTGCCGGGGGCTTGCGGGAGATCTAACATGCTTCTCTACTTTCATGATAGTGTGAAAGACCTATAATTCAGACTGTTGTCAAAACCCGTTTTCTCTCTACCAATTGCTAGTTTCTTGTTGCTTTCGGAGACTCGATCGATTATCTGAAAGTCAAGTACTTCAAGGTGGAATGTATGAGATCGGGATCTTTCTTGTGGACTTAGGTGGGTTCAAGTTAGCTAATACACTCCATTTAACTCAGAGAGATTTTACGCTTACATTCAGCATGGATGGATGGATGAGTGGATGGAATCCTTAAAGTAGACATAACCTGTCAAAAACTAGAAGAAAATCAGAAACAAGAATAGAGGGGTATTATTAAAAAGTGACCAATAAAGATTTGGGCGCCCAGGAACTCTTGCATATCCTGGGAAATACTCTGGTGCTCATCACTTCATTTCTTCCAGAAGGAGTAATTGCGCATACGGCACCGGAACAGGGAGTCAAAAGGAGGGGAGGAAGAGCGGAAATAAAACTCTGGATAGATATAATGTGGCGTCTCGGACGCCAATTTTTCGGATATATAGGACGGAGGAACACTGTACTCCACTCCAAGGAACAACTGTGCACTTTAAACTCTCGACGGGAACCATCTTCATTAGTCGTCAAAAAGAACCAACATCCACACACCCAAATTTCACCAACTTCCTTTTTTCGCCTTGTATCCCTCTCCTCCCTATCACGAGTCAGTAACTACATATCGGGCATGCACTCATCACACTCCTCACCAATACGGTACTCCACGATCCACGCGAGCAGATGCGAAGACGATTCCACCCCCTTCTCCAATTCCATCCTGCTGGAAAAATAAAAATACATTCTGCTTCCAGGATAAGTCTAGCATCTCCCGCCACTCACACTCCCTCAAGTACTAAGATATGGCTGCCTGTAGTACCGTATGTACCAGAACCAACGAACCCACCCTTCCCACCCCCAATCAACCTTCGTAGTAACGATCCCGAGAACCTCGCAACCCTTTTCAAATCCCCCTTTTTCTATCATCATCCCTTGGTCCGGATCTCCTCTAGTGAGGAAGCGGGTGTCACAACTACCAGCATATACCCGTGCAGAACCCGACGAGATGGGTACAGTACTAGTAAGCACCGGCCAGTGTGATAATTGGAGATACAGGTATATAATATCTTGAGTCGCCGTGGGAGTGGTGGATACTTCTTTTTATTTTCTGTGATACCTTTTCCTTTTAGTTTTTTCCTTTATGATAACTCCCCGGCGGGAGTTTCACATGGTTCCCGCGCTGTAGGTAGAGTGGTAATAGTCTAACCTGAACCGAGCTCGCGTCGCACCGGTACGGTACTGTATTTGGTACTACTGTAATAGTGGAAATATATTAAGATACAATACCACGAATATCCTTTTTTTTTCCTTCTCCCCTTTTTTTCTCCTTCCTTTCTTTTTTCCTCAGGCCCAAAAAAGAAACCCTTTTGTAAGCAATCATCCCCCTCAGGAAAACCTCAGGTGCGATCTAGTTCCACTTTTTTATTTATTTATTTTGTTTTTTCTTTTTGTCAATCAGCTTGACATGCACCTGCCGCAGAAACGGTCATCCTCCCCATCCCTCAGGTAAAAAAACAAAAAGAAAAAAACAAAACAGGACCAGGACCTGACGGACTTCCCCGTTGAGATCACTGATTGCGAATTTGCGATACGTTTAACCAACTCTGGCCCCCCAACCCAGCAACCAGGCGAACCCCTGCCCCTCCTTCGTGCGATATCCAACCACCAAAATGACAAACACCTCCCACGGCCCCACCCTCTCTCCCTGGCTACCATATCCTCTATTTAGCGACTTTGCTGGCCCACGACGTCCCCTCGCTAATTGTAGGCAAAAGCCCGCGCTATTTGTGGGTAGCACACTTGTCTTGCCTTCCTTTCTTTGTCTGATTTGCTTTCGTACTGTACATTGTGGTTCCAGCGATTGCCATTGGTGCAGTATTCCCCGGCAAAGCGGGCCCACGGCATAACGAGAGTGTCCATACAAATAATCCCTATCCTATAAAATTGGTATGTGCGTTCTCGCCTCGCCGTAGGCTCGCTTCGCCGTAGGTCACTACGAGTATACCGGTAGGGTCTTACTTACCCAAGACCATAACATTAGGACTTCCATCACCGGGTGATACCCCATGTCCCGAACGCCAGCGAGCCAAAACCGAATCTAATCCATCATAATATTATTATGATAGCCCACCTTATTTTCAGAATATCTGGGGCTTCAAAAGTATTCTACTCTCCTAGCACTGACACCAGAGGTCAAATTGGATGATAAATTGTACTCCATTTTCTACCCCCAATGCAATCGCTAGGCTGCGGAACCTTACCAAACCGAACCCCGTTCGCCATAGGCCGCAATAAGCCCACTTCAAAAGTGGAATGAAAAACGAAAAATATACCCCCGCAAGACCCAGATAAATTAACGAAAAAAGAACCATCCGTGTAACGATGTGTACCCAAAGAATTACGAAGAAAGGAAACCCGCTCAACAGCATGAAGAGGTAAAAGGGAGAAGGAGGAAAGAAGAAAAAAGCAGAATAGCGATTGTAATAAGCCAGACGAATAGTAAACAGTGCCTAAACAAGCTTGGTTCGGAAAAGCCCTGGCATAGGCAGAGCAAACAAAAGTAAGCAGGCCAAGCAAGCAAGAAGTGTGCTCGCTTCAAATCCTCATAAGCTCATCGACTTCAATCACCGCAACAACTTCTCCTTGACCAGCGCCCTCCACACTAACGCCTAGTATTGTCCCCATAGGAAAGGCTCCACGCTCTTCCTCCCTCGATGCCATCACCCACTTCTTCACATCTTCTACCTTTGCCTGGCCAGACACACGTATCATTTCCGACTTACCAACTACAAGGGATGGCTCAAATTCATACACGCTCCCTTGAACATTACCTCGGACAGATTTCAACCGCCCCGGTGGGACGACCTCATCTTTCGAAACCCTCACCCAGCCAGTCTTGGACCCTACACCGGCAAGTAGGCAGTCAATAACCCTTACGGTATGAGTCGCCGAAAGCGGGGTATCAGTCCCAGCCCACTCGGTAATCTCCAGGTCTGACTCCGAGCTAGCGGACGAGATTGGCGGCGAGTCCAGTAGCCCATCCTCGAGGATGCTATCCACTACCGGAATATCTTCCAGACGCACTGCTAGATCCGACATTCTCACAACACCCTTCCCGGTCCCCAATCCGATGGCTCCACCTGGGTGGTTCCGCTTGAACACATCTCTGGGCTTCTCTCCGTCGCCTGTGTACACGTGCCTCGCCGATACTACTGCCAGGGCATCTCCAAGCGCCAGCGCAACAGTCGTGGAGGTAGTGGGCGCCGAGATTCCAAAGCTGGCCTCCTCTGCTTCATGTATGGGAGCGGGAAGTAATATTGCCTTAGTGCGCTCTCGCGTCAATGGAGAAGTGTGGTACGAGGTGTGCGACGTCAACACGATCAGTGGTAGATGCCCTGGAAGGTGCGGCAGCAGTGCTATCAATTCGGGGGTGTTTCCGGAAAAGGTGATCAGAAGCAGAACGTCTTTCTGTGGATAAGTAGCGATTAGCAAGGCTCTCCGATTCTTGTCACAATATGCAGTGAGATTTGGTAGACCAGCCATGTTGGCCAGCCTTGCCCTGCGCAGTGTGAGGGCCAGTCGGCTCGGGCGCGAAGCGTGGTGTTACTAGGTAAAGGAAAAGAGGGGGGAAACTAGGCTGATTTTAAACCTAGCAACGATAGGAAATGCCATACAACCAAAGAAGGAAAACAGCTAGAAGGCCCAAGGAAAAGGCTGGGGAACGGTGAAAAAGAAAAGAAATGGAAAAAATAAAAATAACTAATCAATCGAGACGACCAACCATCCCTGCATTGCAAGTGGAGGAAATCGGAATTATTAAATGCTTTCTTACCGGCTTAACCATTCCCAGATCGCCATGCAGAGCCTCAATAGGGTGCATGAAAACCGACAATAATCCTAAAGAATTCATCGTTGCAACCATCTTCTCCCCGATCTTGCCGCTCTTTCCTACGCCAATGATGACGACCTTTCCTCCCTTGACAACCGCTGTAGAGATTGCTTCCACAGCCTTCACGAACCCATTCCGTGCTACCGGGTTGGTTGCATATAACCGCGAGAGACATGACAATGCCATAGCCTCAGTAGAAAGTACACGCACAGCGGTAGAGAGAACCTCTTCATCCTCCGGGTCAGTGTCAGTAGCAGGAGGGGTGATTGGAAGAGAGGATATAGCTTCTGCATTGGGTAAAGACGGCAGGTGCTGTGCAAGCGACGAATTATTGCTCCCGTCCCGAAAGCGGCAGAAAAAGTCCGAACCAGATCTGTTGCTATCCATTGCAGATCAGGGAACTGAATGGAGTTGTGGATGTGTTGTGAGAGTGGCTTTCCTGTAGGATGTGCAGGGGTTGAGGAGGGAAAGGGGCCGTTGGTGCGAGATGGGAGCTTCTCAAGAAATGTATTCCTGAGGCAGCTCTTTTCAGGATAAAGTTTGATTGAATCCCCGATAGGCTCTGGTAGGTAGGGGAGCTGGTTTGAAGTCCCAAGGAGTTGTCGAAAATCTGACAAGGGTAGAGAGTAATAGCAAGAGAGTCCAAGCAAATGTGGGGGCGGTGACAGGGCAATTGGACAAGAGGCCCAGCGAGATGATACTTGTATGGGATCGTGGTGCTACACCAACGAGATCTCCGATTCACCAAGAGTTAGTACCAAACGAGCAAATGTTTGGTTGAAAGCCACTTCTTGTTAGAGCCCTCACCCAACCTGTGGATCTAGGAAACAAAAGGAGGAGTGGGAAGGGGCAAAGATACCAGTATCAATTGAAGTTTATATAGGAATCTTGACAGCGTATGAGTCCTCAGCAATGGTTTACTTCAGGAAGGGCTGGCTGGCCTACCCTATAACACAGCGCTGGGAGGGACCAACTGTACCCCCCTTACTTTGCCACCACCTCACTCTTCTCGCACTCTACTGGCACTTGTTTGTTATTCAGAGGTACCGGTAGAAGTTGAACACAAAGGGTTCAAGCTAATGCTGGTATCCGTCAAGTCCACAAGAGACAACAAGCGAGAACCACGGAGACAAGGCTGTAAGGGTGGAGCAGTAATTAGGAGGGGTGAAGGGCACGGGGTACGATACGGGTGTATTCGTGCCCAAACAGCCAGCCAATCTATGATTCCTTCAACCCGGTTAGTTGTAAAACTAAAGCAGGAGGAGGGAATGGAAAGGGAAGCAGGAAGAGGAGGGGGGCAACGGGAGGCGGTGAAGGATCAAGGGAGGTGGGAAGACGGAATGGATAATAGCGAGGAAGAGGATGACAGTAAGGATTGGGGATCGTGAGAGATGGTGAGGAGGGAGGGAGGGGAAGAGGAAGTGGAGGTACGGTTTTGCAGCCATCAGGTGACGATAACAGAGGCCCATTGAGACTTGATATCTCGGGTGCGCAAGCAATCGTGATGGTCGAAGCAGCGTGACGCGCAGGCATCGTATCATAAGCAATTGCTCTATATTAACCTTTTATTAACCCTTTAAGGCGAGACATGCGAAAGGAGACTGATCTGATAGATAGTGCCCGACAAGTACTGAGAACAAAAGAAAAGAAAAGAGGGAGAAAAGCCCGATTCCAAAAAAAAAAAGCCCTTTAGATATCACTCACCGAAAGGAGGTCGGAGTGAACCCAAGTAAAGGGAATAATCAGAACAGCCTTTTGGGACCTTTCTTTCTAGTGAAAACATTCCGCAATAGATTACGATATACTGTAAGTAGAAGGGTTAACTATTTGACATACGTTCCTAGAGGTACGGTGTTGGGGTGTAAGTTATGTACTATGCTTGCAAAAACAGCCTGCTGCCTGGCTGGAGCCCTGGCGGCGCAATCAATTCGACTGCCGCAAGTGGGGGAGTTCTCTTACCAAAGTCTCTCTTCTGTTGCTCCTCCTTTTGCTTTTCTCTCCCTTTGCCTCCGCCCCCAGTTCAGGGTCCCAAGTAAGAATTTTGCGGCAAAGAGTTCGCGTGAAGACAAGGTTTACCAGGAGGGTGTGTGTCTATGTGAGTGAGTGTCGGCGTGGGTGTTTAAGTGTGCGGGCGTGCTGTGTGGCTTTTCTTGCCCTGATCCCTTTTTCCTCATCCCTCCCTCTCTCTACTCATTGCTTTTTAGACTATCTGTCCGGTTGGGAAATGACTTTCTTTTTCTTCTGGATTGTGCGAGGACCCTAGAAATATGAAATGCCCCCAAAAATGTTGAAATGTAGGTGTAATGGCGCTGGGGTTTAGTAAGGATGTGGATGCGGATTTGATAGGCGGTGGAGCATCAGATATTGTACAGCACCTACAGTTAGAGTCCGCAGATGCTGATAGAAAACGAAGGGGGAAAGTGGGCTAAAAGTAGACTCCTTCCCATAGGGGGTTTCACTACTAACAAAAAAGCAAACCCCCTCTCCCCGTCTCATCCGCCCTATGAGCACGCATTGTCTTCCCTACCCATCTCATCCCCCGTTCTTCTCATCCCTCCATCCTATACCGGCACCTCATCTGTCAATTAAGACCAACCGCACAAGCACAATTCTCATCATCGCTCGCGCAGTGCCACCCGCCTAGGCACTCAGAGACTCGGAGAGGGGGGCAAATACAGGTGGGAGGAAGGAAGCAGATGAGAGGGGGAAGGTGCGGCTATTGCACACATAGGTACAGCGCTCGTACCTCAGCTAGCTCAATTAGTTTGTAATAATAACAATGTCTTGCACCTGACTCGCACCACCAGAGGCTCTCGGAAACCGATGGTGGGTGTGGAGTTCATTGCATGGTTGATGGTTGGTAATGTGTCTGGGTGGTGGTGGTTACTGGTGGGTGGGGGGTTGGCAAGATTGACAAAATTGGAACCGGAATGCAAGGGAGCAGGGAGAGAAAGATCCACAGAACAGAGACAAGACATGAAGGACAGATATCCGGCTGCAACACGTTATCGCGCAACGCAGGTGCCATTATTACAAGTATATTCCCACGGCTTCTCTCCCCGTCCGCCTATCCATTGCAATGAAAGGGAAGAGGAGGAAAGAAATGACAAAACAAGTCATCCCCTGACAGCAAGAAGCGCCGCATCGCACTATTACCGTGCAGGCTCAGCTAGCCGATAGGGGCACGGCGTGATGCCGTATTGCGCAGCGCAAGTACAGTACTCCACCAGCATCTCCCCTTTACCCCCTCTCACACCTCCACCCCTCTCCTATGCCCCGCCTATCCGCTCGCTCGCTCGCCACTCTGGCACACATGGCGGGGCGGCGTCCCAACGACCCACTCAGACTCTAACTCGTCCAGCACGTTCCAGATCACACAAGTCTAAGGAGCGAGACACAAGTACCGTGGGGGAATCTATAAGACAAGTCTGATCAAGGTCACATACGATGGCAGGGGAGTAGGAGAACCACGATGGGAAAGCGTGTACTGTACCTTCAGCACACCGTCATCGCGCATTCGGGACACGGCCGACTTCGCCCGACATTTCGGGCTCTCCATCGATCATATATGACAAGCAAAAAAATATTTCCGGAAACGTGGAACACATTTGGAAAGAGGAACTGCCGAAATACAATGGGTAGGTTGGGGATGTTCACTAACAACGGCCAAGGGGAACCGTTTCTTGGTGGGGGCGAGGGGGGGAGGCCCAAGGAACGCAACGGCAGATGAAAGAAGGCTTGCCTCGCTCTCGAGTTTGTTTTGAGCTTGTGATTCCACTTGTTTTGTTTTGGGCATTGGTTCCCTCGGCAGTTTTCAAGAAATCCTTACGTACAAGGGGTAGTAGAGTCGCTAAAGGACCTCGGTTGGTTTGCTCGTCAATTTAGCTGACCATGGTTTCTTACTTTTTGGGATAGGGCAATCGGAGGCACTCTTGCTTGAAGTGCCCTTTTCTTGGGAGCTGGGATATATCATATTTACTACTTGAGGGTGCTGCTTGAATATCGTATGGGCTCGATAGTACAGTACAGCACTCGAGTAGAGATAAGCAGGTCTCGATCTCTGCTGGTATCGCTTGGGCCATGTGAAACAGTAAAATTCCGTGCCAGGCAGGCTAAGCCGGATGTGGGATGAATTGGATTTTGTAATTCGTTAAGAATTTAAGTTAGCAGCAGCTCTTGAGGGGTTGGGTCGGCTATGGTCTGAAAAGTCCAATTTTGCTACCAACAGCAGCTACCGTATTTGGTAGCTATTATACTTTTGGTTTGGCGCGCCTAGCACCGAAATTTACTATTTCTCGCCTCCTAAGGGATAAATTCGCAAATCGAAGCATGGGTATAAACTACTCACATTCAAATCATCCTCTCTTCTAGGTGTCCCGGTGAAACCTTAACTTCCATATGCCACAAAAAACCCCTGCTCGGACTGGCTTAAGGTAGTACCGGGACTGGCAATTCAAAAGAGGGGTCATAGTTTATCCACGTAACTCGTCCCGTCGTACAGCACACACTACCCGTACACCGCTCTTGTACCCCGCAGTGTTACCGGCTCCGATCTCCGCAATCACTAACGTGACTTCGAAACCACCACCACGGTATATCCTCTGTGCGGGCACAACGGATCCCGAATCAGGATCGTGACAAATAACGACCCCACGCTCTCCACAAAAACCCAGTGCTTGTCCCGCTTCCGGAAAGGAAGAGGGAAAAAGTACATGTGGGTAAGAGATGGCGAATTCACAATTTGTGCCACTGGGTTAACCGTGCATATCCGTCTGACATGACATATGCCATTTAAAACATATCACAAACTTGTCGGCTAGTGATCGGAGTCCGGTGCTGGTTGGATTGGTAAGACTGGACTAAGACCGCCCGCATATCGTACTGACAGAACATCTTGTACTGTACATGCCATGGAACAAGCATAAGTTAGCCGAATGCTGACGAACTGGGGAGATGCTCGTGTCATCCTATGCCTGCTCTACGGGTTGTGCTCGGTCGTTGTTGGTTGTGAGTGCTGTACGGATACTATTGAGGGCTTTCGACCATTTTTGCCCCCGACGACTCGGGAAGCTATTAGTAGGGGGAGCCGAGTTGCGGAATTGGCCCGGTAGGGATGTTACCGGGAACTTGGTTGGGTTGCTATGCTCGAGTAACCCCGGGATGCTCGCATGATTCGCTAGAATGCCTACTGGCATATTCCCAAAGCTTGTGATTAGTATGAGTTTGATATAATGCCTTTTTGGCCCGAGAACCTCTGATCCGAGAGCTTAGATCTCAACAACATATAGGCTCCTGCGTACCTTTAGGTTGCTAGTGCCGGAAGATTATAGATATTTATGGAGGGTTTGTTCAAGGACCATTGAGGAGGAGATATTGGGCTGAAGGTGCTGTTTAATAATATACAAACCAGTATTGGTACTCGCAAGCGGTTCAACTCTATGGCATTATACTCTCACTATTCAATAGAACCTGGAAGCGGCTGCAGGGCGGGTACGTCGGTATAGGAAATATTTCAGCACGCTAATTCCTATAATATCCAACAGTAGTTATTAAGGTTTAAACATCTATCATAGCACTTAGCTCCCTGCTGTTGAATTTTACATCCGCACTCTCACCCGCAGAATACCGATGCTCTTCAAAATACTACTATACCCGACTGTTTAGCTATCCCTTTCTAACCTTCTCCCTGTATATTTACCCCTATCCATAACAACCATAGAGGACGCTACCGACAAAAAAGCCCTCAGGGGGTCTTGTTTGAGTATACATTGCCTTAACCCTTGCTCTCAATCCTGCTAACAAACTCCCGCCACTATAGGACCGTCTTCAATGCCAGAGACTCCATCCGTGATCCAAAGTACCCTTACTCTCCTGTCATTACGTGGGGGTCATGTCACGAGGGCTGGCGGAATAGTCGGGGGTGGTCCGAGCCTAGTCCCGGACCAAATTGTGGTATCTCATGCATAACAATCTCTAGGCTCTGGAGCAAGGAAGAGCTTAACTCACCCACGACCCACCTTTCAGGTCTTACTCAGGCAGTATCACTGCACTATTTGGCACTTGGCGCTTATATTCTCAGCTCAACGAAATTCGTTTTTTTTTAAAGACAAGATCTCGCTCAATAAGCCGTGGAAGGGCTAAAGGCAGGCACAACCCGACACTGCCGCCGAAAACCCAAAACTAGAATCCGAGTGAGTCACAATGAACACACACACGAGCAGTGATGAAAGTGATCACCCTTTACACTCTACTGAAGGGAATTCTAAGCCATCGATCTCACTCAGAACCGGGGCATCCGTAAGATCAGTACAACAAACAAAGGACGATAGACTGCGCAGGGGCGGTTGAACCCGATCATTGCCGGAATTTCCCTGAAACCTGATAGGCCACCCATAGTTTCTCACTCTGAATATATGCCCTGTGCCGCAAAGTTAGAAGCGGCACGGCCGCTAGAAGCGCAGGGGGCGGGAGAGCGCATGTCGTGGCCTCCTCCCCGCAGGCAACCCATTGAACCCCCCAATAGTTGATGTGATTGAACCACTGGGCACTACTGGGATTGAGACGCAGACAACGGTACCATTCGCGATCGTGGTCTTGTGTTTGTGTGCTGAGACAGTAAGGTGCGGGGTCGCTGCGTTGGGTGTGCCTCTCACTTTATGTGCTCTGCCACAGCCGCAGATTTAGTTGCTCGATGATATATGGTACCGTTGCGATCGTGATACGGTCAAGTAAGGTATGGCGTTAAGCTTGGCCTGAGTAGTAATACTCTTCTCAGTTGGAATTCAAGGACCCCAAGATAAAACCCCGCGAAAATGAAACTCCGCTAGTGGCTATCTTTGCCGTGACTTTGGGGATATTCCTGTTAATGAACTCTTTTTTTTTTGTTAAGCCCTCTCAGATTGATTCATAAAATACACGAAAATCGACGGCAGGCGCTGTGAAGTATGTACAGTATGATATGCTTATGAAAAAAACTCGGATAAAATAAAACCAACTTCAAATATCCTCAAAGTAAACGACAAATAAGTACACAAGGTCAAAATGATCAGTCACTGCCAAACTTGGTATCATACAATTAGAATTTGCTATTTCGAAATAGGCCGTCTTATGAAGTGAAGAGCCTCAAACTTTAGGAGGAAATTTATCAAGGGTTTACTTTGTTCATATATTCAAGCGCTCCGAATCCTTCCTAGAATGAGAGCAGCGAAATATATTAAATGGCCCAAGATATATATGAGTAAACTTGAAAATATCAGGAAATATCTGATAAGTTAACCTGAATGTGTTTGATACAAAGAATCTTAAAAAGGTAATAATAATTGTTTAACACATAGGGGGACTCAGAATGTATTAGGATATAGCACTAGTAGGGATTGTCCAGAATATATAGCAGAGAACTAATACCAGGTTCTGAGTTAAGAAGTGCATTAGTAGGCTGGCATAATGCATAGTATACTAGGAGATAACTGTTGCTTTAAGGGGTAATATTTACCTTATGCGCTCTGAGTAAAAGTGGCCAATTACTAGACATTAATTTTTAAAAGCTTTTAGTTCAATTTTTATTATTGCTTATCTTCTTTCTGTCCTCTTGTGTTTATCTTACTCTATAAGGCTAGAAGATTAGGAGACTTGAAATATATGACTCTGAAATTGCTCTATTACCCTCTCCTGTATTATACCAATTCTCCTAAAAGTTTTACTTAAAATATCAACCACTACTCTATACTTGATAAGGTTAATAGTCATTCTTAAATCCCCCTGACTCTGATTCCATAAAGGTATTGTATTTCGATCTGGACTTGGCACATATTATAAATATTGTTTAATTATTATAAAAAACGAGAAACCCGGAGTGAGAATATTATTGGCAGATAATTGTCCAATGGGATGATATGGAAGTTGGAGGCTAATAGCTATCTATACAAACAATCAACTGATGAAATCCAGATCCGATAGAGATGCAGAAACCAGCACCAGGTTAATTTTACCAAGAGAACTTTGTCTCAGGATATCTGAGTTTTCGACTTTGACATGAACGCGAGAAAATACCCGTGGGACAAAACAACTCGTTGGTCAAGGGAGAGAGCTTGGACATTGGGAGACAAACTTCTTTTCCTCAAGGTGATACGGTATCCTGAGCTATAGATGGAAGGAAGGAAAATCTAATAAGGATGAGCCTCTTGAGGAGAGGAGAGTGTGCATGCTTAAGGAGGAGGTGGTGTTTTCTCTATTGCCCCCAAATAGCAAATAGGCTTCACCGTAGCTATGAAGGAGACCCAGGGTGGTCACAATTGGCATCACCGTACCAATAGTTATACTAGCATCGCTCATGTGATATCACTCGCAGCTTCGTATCAGGCGTGCTAGCCCATAGTGGGTGAGGAGCCGCCCGGAGTGAATATTTGGCTACTAAATGAGCCCTCACGTCGACAATCGGCTCACTGGTAGAAACTCCTGCATGGTTGACACCAATGCTTGGCCACAAGTTCACCTTGTTGCAGCGAGCACGTGCTCAACCAAGCCCGGGTAACTGTTCAACCGCATCCAACCCCCATCACACAGAACCAATCAAGTCAGACACCAATGACTAATCACCCACAAACCCAACCTCCCAACCCACAATTTCTCCTTGCTAGAATTGAGGGGAGACCCGAACAACTTAGTCTAATACCGGTAGGTCTCATAGCCTCAATGACACAATCCCCCGCGAGGATTTATGGTGGGTCTGGGTTTCTAAGGCTATCGGTCCAACATTCCGGTCCCATCCCATCTCACCGTTATCCGAGCACAAACTTGTTTTGTCCGCTAACAACCTCATCTCCCCCCCTTACCCCCTCTCGCCTACACCTACATAACATCCACTCCACTATTGCAGCACCAAAAGAGGAGAAGACGGAAACCAAAGTCACAATTGCAATAATGGCAAAAAAAAATCGCACTCACCGACTTCGCCACGCACAAAGCCGCTAGGAGCGGGCCCCCACATCATTATTGATGAGGGAGTTTCCGATGTTGCCACCATGTTTCCCCCTGCTTCCTCCGCTGTCAAGAATGATACTAGCAGACGGTTTTAGAATGCACGATTTCCTTCTACGGATGTGGTGGGGAGGGGAGGGGGCTACTAGGTGGCGGCGGGGTGTGGCATCATACCGGAGGGGTTCTGGAAAGGCACTCAGAGAAACTGGGGATTGGGAGTGTGGAAGAAAAGGCGAACCTTGAGAAGGATTCTACAATAACTCCCCTTCACCTCCAATTGTTTCACTTTTGCATGATGGCATAGCGCGAACGTTTCCTTATCCGGTGTTTGCATGAAGGTTTGATGTACACTATAATAATAACACATTTCCTCCATTCCCCCGTTCCATTTCCCCCTACCCACCTTCAAGCATATACAAACATCTCCTTCACGGGCCCAATAGATGTCCTGTCTATAATTGGTGGAATATCGGATATCTCCCCATCAATCTTTGCCTCCCCCAATTTTCTCCTGGGGTGATGAAGTGATTGATGAGGAGAGACATTCCACATCATGTGCCTACGAGCAAATAGGCGGGCGAGCACGTGAATGATAGCGCGCAGTCGGTGTCATTAAAACAGGACCACCTCAGTATACACTCTGCTCGGAACCTTTCTACGGCCAGGTGTGTTTGTCGTTGGTGGGAGATTGATGCCTGTGGCTGCCTCTCACTATTTAGTCCAGCCCTCGTGAATTTCCGGGGGTTGGATTTTATTCCTAGGAGAACAATTTTGGGGTTCTGACTTAGCCGCGGTGGTGTAATTCAATTTATGCACTATATTCCGTAGCCCTCCCTAGGCAAATATATAATACACGGCGACCAACAATGAGCCATGTCCAAGAACTACAATACAGAAGCAGACCCCCGGCGGCCGAACCATACAGAACTCATTCCTAGGCTTTGCTCCTCCTTCCTCCTTTCGCACCCAATCCTCCTCCTCCCCTCGCTGACCCCAAAAAAGCCCCACGCAGTGAAGCCCCCCCAATACGAAAATTCCCTGTAAAGATCATCCAACCACCCCCAACCCAACCACAACCAGCAACCCGATCCAATCCCGCAATCTGATTACTACCATAACTTGCAAGACCAGCCCCGATAATACAATCTCAGTATCGTAATGCTTCCAAGAATCCAGCATTATACCATAGAAATCGTAACCCACGATCTAGTGCGAGCGAAAAAGCACAACAAGCTTTTCCAGACGAACAGAGAAAAGAAAACGCACACGCTGTGCAATATTTTTTCTCGGAGCATCATGACGAAACGAGACTTCAAGGACCATTTCGAAGATCCGTGAAGCCCCGCTGGATCGACGGTGGACTGAAGATTCATAGGACTGATGTCAATGCCTATGGGATAAAAAGGCACTAGCAGGTCTTCCCATCTAGGGTCACGAGGGGGTTGGGTTGTAGCTGTATGCGATGTGGTGGTCGTCACTAGGATTGGTTTGCTCGAACCCGGGAACACGAAGGATACTGAGATCCTGACCGGCGCAAGATCTGGAGGTTACTAATCGATGCTATATTACAGATATCATGTCCCCGGGTTATAGTATCAGCGCTGTTAAAATACTCCTCCACGACAGTAGATAGCCCCCAATACTGCACCACGTCTAATATTTGTTATACTACGGTCGAGTCGCATTCATCCAACCCTATTCGAGTACAGCCCTGTGCTGCGGTGGGGGGAGGAGGTAATTGCCACCCGGCTCCCTCCCTCCCAAAGCCCAAGCCTGCATCAGATATCTCTGAAACACTAACATCTCTAGAAACCAAACCGAACTCTATGAACTGTATCGGATGAGTCCAATGGGGGGGGGAATATTCCGGTAATAGGTTGGCAGGGGCTCGGTGGAGCTCTGGAGGAGCAAACGAACAAGCCGCTGCTGTGGTTAAAACTAAATCCCCAAACTCACCGTCCTAGCTGAACGGCGTAGAACGGAAAGGACTGAGCCAAAACACCCGATACCGGGTGCACAAAGCAGCCGGTATAGGGAAAGGGCAGAAACCGACACTCCTATTACACCCTGCATTCAATGGCACAGGGGAGTGAAGGCCGCCGGTAGCTGCACCTTCACAGCCGTATTCACCATGCCTCGTAGGTATGATAATTCAACAGGCAGAAACCAACTAGGCAAGGTCACTGCTAACCCGAAGGTTCCCACAAATCACGGGTCTGAGCGAAAACGGTATCAAGCTGTAGGGGTATACCGACTTTGGTGAGGGCTGTTATTTTGTTTCAGAGTAACGTCTCTATCAATCTCCTATCATACATAGCCTATCATTTCTCACGCCAAGTGGCACACCTAGACATCTCACTCGCAGCAACTAAGCACTTCCTCCATAGCCCCGCTTATACTACCCAGCAGATCCGAGAGGAGCCAGGATTACGAAGATCTCTAAGGCTGCCCCGGTGGGGCAACACGGAATACCCTATTAAAAGTTTATTATGATAAGTAAAGTTCATTATGCAAATACCCTCCGAATTTGATATATACCGTGGGAGGCGGGGGGGAACCCTCCAAACCCCGTCCCCACACTCCTCCGGGAAATACTCCCAAGAAGGCATCATATCATAGAAAAACATCCACGCAAAGGGTGCAATGAAGATGTATAAGGTGACGGAATAATGCCCATTGCATCTCGGCGTTCGGACCTTATCTATACGTACCGCCGCCATAATACGGGCTGCCTACCTGCCCTACCTGCCTACCTGCCCTCCTGCATTTGATACACCCGTACCCGTCACGAGTGTTATATCTCCCGTGCCAGGCTCTATTTCGGTGCGTTCTGCCATGTCATCTCTTTTTTTTTTTTGCGCCCCCCCTATCATACGAGAAGGAAGGAGGGAAAACGAAGCACAGATTCTTCCCCCGGATTTTTTGGTGGTGATCGGGAGATCACTTGAACTTAACAAATTATGATACTTTGCCTTTAAGTTGGTGGGAAATATTGTGCCATCCCAATAGTGCAGCGTAAATTACCCTCTTTGAGCTCTGCACCACTGTATCATACCCTTCCAACCAATCGACCGAATCCCGGATCGTAAAGAATGAGCCGTGGTTTATTAGTGTCGGGGCGAGGGGGGGGGGGGGGGGGGGTTAGCAAAACAATTAGAAATCAAAGGTGCGAGAA
>Ga0307513_10000948_pt1 | contig 42013 bp, 46 predicted proteins | sample 15_EM_MG_FD_202174 | JGI IMG/M metagenome (GOLD analysis project Ga0307513, IMG submission 202174) | Populus trichocarpa ectomycorrhiza microbial communities from riparian zone in the Pacific Northwest, United States - 15_EM | ecosystem: Host-associated > Plants > Roots > Unclassified | place...
GACTTTGTCTAGCCGATCAACGATATTCCACAACTGGGTAGGGGTTAGAAACCGAATGAATTCCAAAGCATGGGGAAAGGCACTTTGCCAAGGAGTCCCTTTCTTCTTGGGACCCCATCCGCGTAATAGTGCGGTCCACGCTTTTCAGTCGTCTCCACGGAGGCTTCCTTGCTATCGTGAGCCTTCTCGATGTCAGTCGTATTGTCGGCCATCGCGACACGGATATGCGACTGGGCTGTTTGAGGACGGGGGGTCGCGCGACACGAGAAGAAGTCCGACCCAGCCAGCTCGGTCGACGGTTATATATAGCCGACGCGAAGTACCTGATACTACGCCCGGTCCAGTCGCGTGGGAACGCTTGTGGTAACGGTTTGTATTCGTGGTTGAAGATAAGAGAGTTCTCATGCCAGATAAGGAGGGAACCTGCCACGGCAGAAGCATCATCAGTTCGGAGGCACTAGCCGCTCCTCCTTCGAGCCTAGCCAGGCAGCCCGAGCGGCTTTCGTCAGGTCCAGCGAAAAGAAGCCATTCATTGATATACCCTTATCTCGAAACAAAACGACCGGACAAATGTGTGCCATGTGGGGGCGCAAGACGCTGGGAGAAAACCCACTCTTGACCCCGACCAAGTGGGTCCCTGGCGATGCTGCTCCCGGAAACAGGCCTTGTTGCGACACCACCCACAAAAGAACCGCTGGCCAAGGATCTGGAGAACATGGAGGTTGCGATCCAGCAAGCCAGACTCGGTCTCGAGGAGGGTGGGATCCCAATCGGCGGAGCTCTTGTGGGTCAAGTCCGAACCCATGATGTCGATTGGAGTTGATCTGAGACTCACCCGCGGTCTTCGATCGTGTTCTTGTAGTTTTCTGGCGACGGAAAATTGCTGGGAGTCGGAAGGAACAAGAGGGTTCAAGAGGGGAGTCCGACCAAGCACGGAGAGATCGACTGTCTGGAAAACATCGGAGTGAGTGCTCTCGTCCGCGGCCCGTCTACGGTGACCTTAGATCTGGAAATGCACTTGGACCACTTACCGTTAACGGTCGCAGCGGTTACCAGCATCTGTGTACAAAGGTTGCACGTAAGCTTACACCGAAAAGTTTCGTGGCATCCAACGGAGGGCTGATGTCACCATTATACCCAGGATCTACACCACCCTCTCTCCCTGTACGATGTGTTCTGGTGCCAGTACGTCACATCACCCTTGTACCTGCACCATTTGCTTAGCACGACCAGTCATCCTCTTTGGCATCCGGCGCGTCGTGATAGGCGAAAATACGACCTTCGTTGGTAAGTCCCACCGTCAACGCACCCGCATAAAGTTTAACCTCCGGCCTTCAACCTCACTATTTACGCTTTGCCTCCCCCTCCCCCACGCAGGTGGCGAAGACATCCTTATCTCACGCGGCGTCAAGATCGTCAACCTAGATTCGACGGAATGTAAAGATCTCATGACGAAATTCATCGGAACAAGGCCTGAAATTTGGAACGAGGATATCGGCGAACAGTGAAGTTTGAAGTGGCATGCAACTGAAAGCCACTAGGGTGGAAGTTGTCCTGCTCCGCTGGAAGCGGCGGCGGCGGCGGGTGTTATGTAGCCCAGGTCAACTTATTAAGTATACCTAGTAAACAGCCAACCGTCGGTGTCTATCCCAGCCGATACCCCATCACGCAACCAGATAATATATCCTCCAGAGGACGCGCTGCTTGCCTTGTGACGTCCTCTTCGATCTCAGAGCCTCCTCATCCCCATCTTCGACTACGTCTTGATATTCGTCACTCGTTAGGTCTATCGTTTGCAGATCCACGATATCTAGGATCCCGCTCACGCCCTTGTTAGTTGACGTGTTATCGTGGTAGGTCGCCTGCTTCATCAAGCCACGGATGACAATCCAGCCCAGCCACATTACGATCATAACGGGAATCCTGCGTGTTGTACGTTAGATGTAAAGCGGGTGAGGGCAAGGAGAGGTCTTACTCAAGGTATAACGATACGAAGTCAACGGCTGAGAATTTTGGGAATATGGAGGACCATCCTTGAACTATCGTGATGGAAAGATCGATGAGGGCCCAGGATTCACATCCACTGCAACAATACAATACTCACTCAAAATGATAGTGGACACGAAAATTATCTGACTCAAAATCAGTGGTGAATTGATGGTACCAGCTTTGATCACTTACCACAAAATACGGCCCCCATGGCCAAGTCCACCTCGCCCTGAATTTCAACTCCTCAAACGGGCGGCCCTGAGCAACCCATGCCTTCCTGAACCTCAAGCTTGCCAAACCAATCGATAACCATGCAATCTGGTTTGAGACACCAACGGTGTTCTGTAACCACGACCACAATTGACCACTGCCAATGTAGCTGCTCCCAAAACACAGCACACTGATGCTACTCGTCGCGAGCAGAGCCGGAAGGGGAACGCCTCTGCTCGTTGTCCATGCGAATATTTTGGGAGCGTGAGCAACGGGCTTCGTCAAAGCCAAACTGTAGAGGATTCGTGTTCCAGCAAAGAGAGCGTGATTTCCGGCGGAGAGAACTGTCGTAATGATGACAGTGTTCACAAAAGATCCTGCGACTCTCGATCCTATCATCTCAAAGATTATGGTGAATGGAGAAGTGGCTGTGGATCCTGTAGAGAGACCAGGGTAGTTGTACGGAACTGTGGTGCACCAATGTCAGTCGCGGTGAAGAATCCGATATTTCTCCAGCACGGACCATTCAAGCCGATGAGAAGGACCGAAAGGATGTAAAAGATAAGGATTCTGGGGACAATCCATCAGTGCCCGTTGTTTTGGTAAGGCATGGGACCCTCACCGCCAGAAAACCGCCTTGACAACCCTAGGCATGTTCTTAGACGGGTTCTTGGTCTCACCGGCGGTAATCCCCAAACTTTCAGTTCCGCCGTCTACATGGGCACGCGATCAGCGCGACAGCCACGGGTCATATAAATAGCTTCTGGCACTCACAGGCGAAGCTCGCTGTTACAAATACACGAGCGAAGCCTCCAAAGCCCCCAACGAACGGCGCGTCGCCTACCGTCCAGTTCTTACCGCCAATGTACTCGTGGGAGGTGTTTCCACCAGCATTAACCACTATGCCAATTATTATGAACACTATGATCGTCACAACCTTCAGAGAAGCAAGCCAGTATTCTGTTATTGCACAGTCGGTTATCTCTGACAGATATGTAAAGCCCGTTGGACCCACCGAGTTCACCGTAAGCTGCAACAGTGGTGGCGTTGACACCGACAAGGAATACCCAGAAGGCCAAGCTGATAACCCAAGGGTGCCAGGTTGTCCAGAACTGTAGGAGTATCTGAGCCGCGACAAGGTCGGAAGCGACGGAGACAGCATCGTTGAACCAGTAATTGTACGACAGGGCGAAGGAATATGAAGGGGAGAAGAACCTATGGGCATATGCGCTGAATGAACCTAGAACGGGTGCGTCAATGATCCGTATACCAGGAGGAAGATACGTGACGATTGTGCATACCGGCGACGGGGTACTGAGTGGCCATCTCGCCAAGTAACAGGAGTGTAACATATACAATGAAGCCGACGATAGAATAGGCAATCAGGATACTTCCAGGACCGCCTTGAGCCAGTGACTTTGAGGTACCCAAAAATAAACCCGTTCCGATGGTTCCTGTTGATCCATGGCGAGATTAGCCAGCTCGAATGGATTTTGGCACAGATTGTGTTCGCTTACCAGCAATAGCGATCATCTGTACCTGTCTTGCGGACAAGCCTCGGTGGAGGCGACCCTGCTCCCCCGCCCGATTTAGATCCATAGACGTGCGTCCGGATATTGAAGACGCGACGTCAGGATCCGACCCGCGCCGGTCATCAATATTGTCAATCTTAGAGATGGGCGGAGTGACGTTGACGTCAGAATGTCCGACCACAGTGGTGTCGTCCTCGGACTGGAGGGAGACAGAGGCAGACCGACGCCCCTTCCCCTTCTTCAAGTCGCTCATATTCGCTCTGATATTAGGATTATGCCTGCGATACTGGTAAATAGATGCAAAAAGGACCCAGGAATGGGTCTCACCTCGCCGAGACTGTAGACAGGTCGAGCGGAAGGGACGGAGACTCGCGTCCGTCGTGTCCAGGTTATATCGATACGTTGGTGGCTTGCACAGCGACCAACTACCCCTCGCGAGATACAGTGGCAGTGGATGGCGGGAAAGTCTAGAGAGGTACCCGCCCGGAGCTTCCCCCAGCTGTTCGTTTCCGTGCGTTCGACTCTTTGCCGCTAGTGGTGACGACATCAATCGGTCCGGGGGTCCGGCCTCCCGTCTCTGCCTTGGGGGAATCCTGACTGCGAGCGTGTTGACTCCTCCAGCGGCAGAGTGGGGCGTTTGGGTGAGAGGTGAGGTGGGTGGGTAGAGAAGAAGTAGATTCCAATGGTAGACTCGATCGTCTCCCATCCGACCTCGAATCTAAGATCTGAGTCCATCTCTGTCGCAGCCTACAACTCGTGGCCGACAACGGTGCAGAGGGTATCTCCCAACAATCGTTACCACGTACATTTCTGACATAACAGCTACTGCTTCGAACATCCAACCCTGGTGCCAGTCCTCGAGTCGCTACAGGACCGTACGCAGTAGTGAGTTGAGCTGGATGGTCGTATATCCAGGCGCCCAGACGGACGGACCCTTGAACCTTGCGATGTTCCTGATGTCTCTTATTCTGTTTCGCAAACTGCCCCTAGCCTGACGGCCCCCCGGAACGCAGGGCCGCGCCAGCCCAGCATCACAAACGCTTCGAGATCATATTCGGGAGTCTACGGTGTGTCATAGCCGACGGTAGCTTTGAAATATCGATTATACCAGCTGCAAAACAACACCATCATGCCGCACTCTCAGACTTGTGCCATCGTCCTTTTCAGTGGAGTCGGTGCGGTCGCGTCATTGGCCCTCCGACTCGGTTTTGCATTGATGCCATCGCCCATGGCCATCGCGTTTCCGGTATTTTTTCGGATTTCTCCTGCAACACTAGACGTTGCGTGCCGGACCGGAGATTTGGTCCGATGGGTTTCAGGTCGAAGCTAACCTCGAAGCTGGGCCGGTGGCCGGTGGCCGTGTACATCACCCGTTATCGATTGGCTTTGGTTCGCACCTCGGTTCACGGTATTCATGGTTATTCAAGCGGGGATCATAGCGCAGCAACATATCTCATGCAGTTTGGATCTGCGTTTCTGTATCATTACAAGGATAGAATACATTCTGGATGGACGATGTCTGCCGAAATAAGCATACGTCTCAACCATTGCGTTCAGACGGCGTCAACTTGTACACGGATGAGTTGCTTAAAGTAGCGGTCAGTAATCAGGTATCGTGCACATGTCCGGAGGATAGAAACGAACCTCCAACTGCTGGGGAGAAGCGCCAACGAGATCCTTAACCTTCGCTCCGTTCTTGAAGGCAATGAAAGTGGGCATCTATTCCACGTCTCAGAACTACGACCCCGATTCTGGTGAAAAAGGCACATACAGCTCGGATACCGACTTCCTGGGCGATGTCGGCGGCGGCATCGACATCGACCTTGTAGAACTCGACGGATGGGAACTGGTCTGAGAACTTTTCGAAGACGGGGCTAATAACCCGGCATGGACCACACCAGGTTGCCCAAAAGTCGAAGATGGAGACTTTGTCCCTGGAGATCTGAAAATAGATCGGCCAAAAAGTGGTGATTCAAAGTGAAATCTCAGGTGCAGTGATGATAAGATGGACCCACGATCTCCCGGAACTCGCTGAGGGTGGAGACTACCTTGACGACCATGGCGATTTTGGGAGCGATAAGAGTGGTCGATTGGAGAGAAGATTTGTGTTTGTGTTTGTGCCGAATCCCCTCGAAGATGGTTTATATAGGGTGCGCCCAGCCAAAGCGGTGGCGTCACTATTCCCAATCGCACGTGAAGAAACTCGGTACATGGCTCCCACTCCTTACAAACATCCTCGACCACAAGAGTTAGTCAGTATCTGGCTTATGTAATCCCAACACCATGACCACGGTCTTTCCCCGAAGCGACTCAATACACCACGAAGCTCTGATGGCGCATGCGCTCATGTTTCTCCGATGATCTGAACCAAAATCTCCTTGACGGTCCTCCGATGGGATTCCACCTTGTCCGATCCGGTCAAGACAGCTGGGAACACCACGCTCGAAAGAATCTCGTGGTCTGGTCCATCCCTGACCCGAAGCCGATGCGTCAACACTCGGGGGATGATCCTCGCGATATCCACTTCCGACACATCCATCCTCTGCGACTCGAGTTGGAACGTGCTGTCGGTATACCCTGTAGAATCCTCCCCGGCTTCCAGCAGGATTGCCGCCTGAACTCTCCCCGCCGGGTCACCATTCTCCGGATCGACAAACCCGTCTGAGGATTCCTCTCCAACCTTCTCCATCTCATACGACCGAATTAACTCCGTTGAAGTGGTGTCTCCAGAAAGCAGCCGCTGGACCCGGATCAAACACTCCGCATCCCTATGGGCCCGAGAAGTCAACAAGGTCCCATCGAGCTCGTGGTGATGCCTTGCGGCGGTAAACAGCTCGTCGATATATAAGGATAGCGATGGACTGACGTATATGGAGAGAGAACTCAAATATGAGATATCAGAAGGAGAAATTATGGGTGATGGACTGATGGGCGGTGCTTGCATTTCTGAGCGGACGAGGGAAAAGAACTGGCGGGTTGACGCGCTGGGAAGCACACTGACGCTCATAGCAAACCGATCCAACTGATAATTATCTGAGTTAGTTGCGCAGCAATTCGAGTGACAGATGAAAAAATAAATTCACGAGCGACGGATGTATCTTTGGACGCTCCCAAGTGTCGTTAACGCATACATAGACGACCATGAAATCCGGCGGAAGTCTCCAGACGGTTTCTGGGTCGTCTTCCAAGGCGAATGATTGATCAGAGAGTGCTTTGAGCAGCGCACGCTGGGCAGTGGTTCCAGCGTATTCCAACCCAGTGATGACCACCGCCTTCGGAAGTGTCAAACTGTCAGATGAAATGACAGAGACGGTGTCAAAATCCCTGGTGGAGATTTGTGGATCTGTGTGCAACTCGGGCAATCTAATTTGGGGGCGCCGCTCCGGGACGTTTTGTCTACTCGGTACTCCATCAAAACTGCTGTCCTTGCTGAGAGGGGAAGATTGGGGAAGTTCATTTGGTTCGGATGCGGTTCGGAGGATGTTCCTGCCAGGTCGGCGTCCGGCAGGTCTGCGAGATGGGGGTTTGTCGCTCAAGAACAAAGAGTGCAAGAGGTCTGAAGGAGAGTGCCTAGATCTGATTCTGACTTTCTGTGTCGGGAACCCAAACACTCGAGATAGAGTCTAAATGAATGATTATCAGCAGATGGATCCCCGATCGGGCCGTGGGATTGATACGTGGCGTTCGCGCGCAACTCTTGTGGAGCAGGGGAACGACAAAGCCGGGACTAGCACTCACCAAGGCTGTAATGTTTTGGACGAGGGAGACGTCCTCGTCGTTGGATCGGAGGAGGAGGTTGTTGCCTCCGGAAGCCAGGATGCACAACAGCAAAGATCGGAACACCACTGGATCCAATGGGAGATCTGGGGCTGCAGAGTGGACATTGGAAAGGAGCACGGGGTAAAAGCCGTCGGTGACCAGGTGTCTGCCCGAGACACGCGCTCCCTTCTGGACACTGCTAGAGCTCATTTGGGGCGGGGAAAAGACACAGCAAGCGTGGGAAGGATGATCTGGAATGCTAACGGGGGGGAGTGTCCCACTCGGGAAATGGTCCCAGGACTGAATAGACCAAAATGGGTCAAGGGGTGGAGGCATCTTGAAACCCATTTGTCTGGGGACATCTGAATGAGCAATTTCGCATCAGGCGTGGCTTGATGGCCATGATTAGTTATGTACAAATGCCTTGCAGTGGTCGGTATGGTGACATCAGCTGGTGCTTCCAATGGCCTTCCGGTCATCCGGGGAAATGTTCGCTAGGATATATACGCAGTGGGACAAGTCAATACCCGGAGCCTGTCCTCCTTTTCAGGCCTTTTTCTCAACCGACGCATGTATGGCCGTCGCCTTTCAACTTGGGATCGATAACACCTCTCCCACCATAACATACTCTCCCTTCACCCCTAATACCATCGCCCGCAACGCGACCTCGGGCTGGACTCCCTACTACACGAATATCGGTTTCCCTTTGATCTCAGGACGGGTCGGCGACGGCACGAGTTTGCAAATATCCTCCCAGAATGGCAGTTTTTTCTCTATAACCTGGTCTGGTGCGTCTCCATTCTCGTCTCCCCAAGCATCCCTGCAAATCCCCCACGTCCCTGACTTTCGATCGATTGACTCTGCACAGGCACTGGCATTGATCTCTACGGGAATGCAACCAATGCTGCATTCCGAGTCAACCTGGATCGCAGTGTCAGTGGAAGTTCTGGCACCGCTCTGGTCGACTCCGGCTCGAATCTCCTCGCCTCGTTCTCAAACCTACGACTCGACACGTACACAGTCACCCTCACCGCAAACACCCAGTCATCGCCATCTTCATTCATCGCGTTCGACAGAGCGGTTATCACCAGCGCCGTGGAGGTGAACTTGGACGAGTGGGTCGACGCGTCAAAATATTACACCCAATGTTAATTTGTTGTCAGTGTGACTGTCCACTCAGAGACGGTTGACGACGCCACTATCGCGTATAAAGGCGGATGGTCTTATCAACAGAGCCCCACTGCTGATGGATTTTTCCACGTGTCAACTCGGTTAGGGGATTCAGCCCAGCTGTCGTTTAACGGTAAATGATATCTACCGTCGCCTCCCCACCTGCCCCAACTCATGTTGCCCGAGCAGGAACCGCCATCTCGGTATTTGGTCTGAGGGATCCCACGGCCGGGCATTACAACATCACCCTCGATGGAGAGACGACCCAATATAACGCCCAATCAGTATGGAAAGAAGGCGCCGTGTTATTTTATACCACTGGACTTGATCCTGAACGTACGCACTCTTTGATCATCACAAACGCAGAGGATCATCTCCTTTCCATCGGATACGTGAACACCACCCTCGTTTCAGGACATCCAACGCAAGTACCCCTCGCGCCTTTTGTGACCAGTTTTGGAATCATCTATAACTCTTTTTACAGTCCAACTTCTGATACTGGCATCCCGAAGGGTGCCATCGCGGGGATCGTCGTGGGTATATTTCTGGGAGTGGTCGTCTTTCCTATCCTCGGGTTTGTCCTCTGGCGCCGTCGGCGGCGGAAGGGCCGCAGAAGAAACTTCACTTTCATTGAACCTAGCATTCACAAAGGTTTCGACATCACCGAGGTTCTTGACATTCAGCCCGGCGGTCTAGGTCATCGGCGAAAATCCCCGTCCCCCACCCAATCGCCGGTCAGCGAAGTTTCGCTCGATCTTTTCCCCGTTACCATCCCACAAAACACGTACACGCTGCCCAGAGCCTCTCCCCCAACTTTTCCGAGATCCCCTACAACATCTTCTCCGTCTACGACCCAACAATTACGAGATATAAGCGGTCGCGGTGTCGTTCATCCGCCAGAGGCCATAGACCAGCACCTGAGTGTACATATCCCATGTCCCCCACAGGTCGACTTGGAGAAATCCCCCTCGCCGGCCCTCAATCGGCGCAGTACTGTTCCCAAACCCTCTGGACCCCGCCCACAATCCTACCGTTCCAGTACCTGTGACCCACGGACCTCGGCCTTCATGCCTCTGGCAGAAGCGTTAACAGACCCCACTCCGATCAAAGGCAAAGGGCGGCTAGAACCCCCAGAACCATCAGAACCTGAGATGCAACAGGTAAATGAGGGAGAGAGGACGACAATCTATTCTTTTCTGGATATGAACTCATATTCCGGACCTCCATCCACAATTGACGGCGTAGGACAATCGCAAAACGTCAATCGACCAGTTTCCCACGCGAATATCGACTCCTTCCGCCATTCGCTGGTCACCGGGGCCAATTCTATTCGATCGCGCCGCGATTCAGACAAGCGACGAGAAAGTGGGGCTTCAAAACCGCTCTCGCTCTCGGTCGTCATCCAGCAGCCCCCAGCTTTGAAATACTCTCCGTCGTCAGAACCTCATCCCTATTCCCCTTATTCCACAGGCCATCGACAGGGTCGGGAATCTCTCCGGCCCCGAACTGGGGAAGGAGTTTCGCCGACGGAGAGTATACCGATCACGACGTCGGAGGTCTCCGAAATTCGTTTCAGCCATCCTGGAGAAATAGGTGAACCGAGCGCTCTTCTGCGGCGGGGAAGCGGGTCATATCTGCAGTCGCCATCTCAACCTTCTATGAAAGCCGTCTCTACAGCTTCTCCAATCTATCAGAAGCTTTTTGGCACCTTGCAGGGGCAAGTTCCACAGGACGGATTGTTGTCGAAGAGACGTCCGTTACATCGGAGAGTACTCTCAGCTTCAACGTTCAATACACCACCCCGGACGTGACTTTATACTGTATCCGTTCCTCGCTTTCAATACCTGTAAATTCCTCCCCGCCACGCTCTCTTGTTTCGCACTGCTATGCGCTTTCATTTCCTGTTGGTTCCTTGGGTGGCCGCGTCCTAGGGTGTACCTTCGTTCTTGTGGGATGTATATACATCATACCTATACCCTGCCCATTACCGGTTGCACCCACTCACCTCTTTCATCATCGCATATACAGACACTCTTTGTGAAACCCATCTCCACTGTATCATATAGATGTCTGTCGTAGCTACACAACGGGTACCGTATGCTTGGAACACCACCGCTCAATCTCAATCCTATCCGATCGGTATTGGGTCCGCATCGGTTTCAATCCTGGCTGGCTCGGACGCCTGCACGGTCGTTTCATGTGCCAGAGGGTCTTCTGTCTTATCAACCACCTTATTGCCACGGAACAATATGTGTTCCGGGCGTTCGAAGAATGGTTGTTTATATGCACCCTTCTTATGTCGCCTGCGTTTTCGTCTCTTTCCCGAGCCATCAACCTGCATGGCTGACCCAGGATCTGGCGGAGGGTCGGAGTCATCCCGTGACAGTGGTGGTGCTGGTATCCGTCGCGTAGTCTTGCAATTCAGACACGAGAATCTGACCAGCTTTTGATGCGAGGGTGAAACTGTGTAGGCAGTTGTACTGAGTGTTGTTCAGTGACAAGACATCACGAGACGAACATTTTGACCGAACGGTAGCAGTCACCCCGGGTATCAGGAGGGTATCGCAACCTTTGCATATCGTACGTTTCACAGAAGGATCACTACAGGATTCTGGGTGTCATGATTTCCAGCAGCTTAGGAACGAGCAAACTCACAGCTTTACCACAGTCTTCCGGCCAATTGACTTCATAGAGCTCACATACGCTCTGGACAGATACGCAGGAGTAGCGATGGGTACTTTGTCCATCTGATTCTCTGTCCCCTTCGGGTCGGGTGACGCGGCTGTCTGGGCATCGGGTTGCATTTCCGGAGTTGCGCTTCCGTTGGTGGCAGAGAGCGACGATAAGTATGTGCTTGCCTGATATAAAAAGTTCAGCCTCTGCATAATATCCCTGTTCGGGATACTATGAGGGTTTGGCGGTGCGGTGCCATATTGTTTCTTCGCCATCGGAGGTCGTAGTACGAAGTCAAAAGACAAATCCGATGATCGACCGCTGTCGATCGCCGTCACTGAGCCCGAACTCAACAACAGCATTCCAGCAAGGTCGTGGTTTCTATTGAGTGGAATAGGGGTGTACTATATTCGCTTGTATATGCGGCGTGGGCCTACGGGCCCACTAAATATATGCTAAGTCGAAGGAGGAGGGGTCTGTGTATATCTCCCGCAACCGCACCGCGAACGGATCAACAAGTGTACGAAGGGTGGAAAGGAGGGCGCTAGCAGTCATTTGCAAGCTCCAGATTCCGACCGTCCGGACGCGGTGTGGAGTGTTCGCCTGGTTTGAGACATGGAACGCCATGGCGTCATATACCTTGTGGTCAGGTTAGCAAAGTGGATGCTGCTGAAACGCTGAGTGGATGTGTACCTTGATGGCGATAGAGTCCATCAACCCAGCTAGAAGGAAAGTTTAGTATCTCAGGGCAGGATCGGGCGTTTTCGTATACTTACTTTCCCACATCTGTGAGGAGCGTCAACGTTCAGTACGGAATATGGGTATGGATCAACGGATGTACGTACGGTCCAAGAGCCATCAAAATTGTCTATACTTGTTATAACTCTACAATGAATTGGAATCAGGGTCCTGTTTGCGCTAGCGGAGTGTCAGTCTTCTTATCCGTATTGGAGATGATTGGAGATAGCAGTGGACTAACTTCATGAATGCAACGATTGGCCGGACAGCAGCATTATTTACATATGATAGGTCGTTGGTGAAGATGGGGACGGCCGCCTTCAAGTCCCTGAATCGCAAGTCAATATCGATGATCAAGTTCCCACCCTTCTGTGATTGCTCGTCGTCTTCGGCATCAGAGGGTGCAATTAGTGGAGGTTTTGCCAGTTGCCTCTGACCCGGAATTCGATCGGTTAGGGAAAGTGAGGTCGTTGCGGTCGTTATTGCGTCTGCAATTTCACCGAGGATAGCGTCGAAGACATCTTCCTCAGTATCATGCGGGAACTTGATATCGAGAACCGCATCAACCTTTCCCGACTTGATCCAGGACATTGGTCCACCCTCGGTGGTAGCCGCTTGGATGTGGTCGATATTCACGCCATCGATGCGGAAACGAGACTGTCACGGAGTCAGCATTGATCAGCGTCTTGAGCGGGTGGAACCCACCATACGGGCCCACTTCCCGTCCAATAGATCTTGCTCGTTTGTACGTCCGATGCTTTGCGGCTTGTGTAGGCTGAACAAACAGTTATCAAACTGTCCCACGATATTCTCCGCAGAAAGGAAATCGTAGAACATCCATTGTTTCCTGAATGTACGGATATCAGCCCGGAAGATGGATGCAGTGTATGGTCGGAATTCTCCTGGTTGGTAGACCGTAACGAGAACGTCTTCGAGCTGAAGTAACTCCAGTTCAAAGTCCCCAGGATGTGCGCGATGCCTGAACAAGCCAGGGTCAAGGGGATGGTCGGGGTCCCAAGTAATCGCCCTACGGTCTAAAGCTATGGGTGAATGGGAGCCCCTTGGGTGGAAAGGAATAACTCACCAAGAACCCCACGAACGCCCTTGATCACTGCATCTTCAACAAGCCCCTTGCCATCCAACCATCTCCATAACGAGAGAGTGACATCAACAGAATCGATGGTAAGATCAAACTGAGTGTAGAATGTGTCTTCTTCAGACAAGTCTGGGGGATGTGGTTCTTCTTCATCTTCTCCGCTCCCGTGGACCAGTGGGTGGTTACTAATGTCATAGCCAATGGCGGTAGCCTGGGCCTCAATTTGTGGCTTGTCTCTGGCGACCGCCGGGCGACGAACAACGTAAACATTTTTAAAAGATATCCGCGAGTCTTTCCACTTCGGTACGATGGCAGATTCGAAGATTATTTGGGCACCGGTTTCTGCGGTCAAATAATCGCTCAGCGCACGGGCGATGTACTCTGGATATATATCGATGAGCCCCGGGTCCATCACGTTGGCAAGCGAGACGACAGACCTTGCAAACGCAGGCTGTTCGCAATTGCAAACACGACGGAAAAGAATGTTGTTCTAGCGGAACCTGAGTGTCTGCATTTCTTATTAGAGACCAGGACTCACGTCCCCACTAGGATCCATATCGTTTGGCTCATCAAGAACCACGTTACGAACGCCGAAATATCGTCCGCGTTGAACTTACGGAACGATTTTATCGTGAACCACCGGAAACGAATGCGAGTACGCTGCCAGAACCCATCTGCGACTGTCAACAGGTCGTCTCTGGTTGGTCTATGAATATTCGGCACGGACATAGCGAGACGGCGAAGGAATGCAGGGTAGTTGTCCAGATGATTGGGCACACGACCGTTACTTTCAATTTCTTCCGCTTCGTGTTTGGCATCCCGATGTGGCCCTTCTGGGGGTTTGTCACTAGCTGTTGCGTAACTGGATGTTGGGGGTTGTGGAGGTAGTGATGGCTGTCCTCGCTTCAAGAGAGCACTGGTCGTGTGCAAGGTGCGAGTAGACGTCTTCGCAACGTAGAACGCCGAGCGAGCGAGAAGTGACTCTCCGTAGGAGGTTCGCCGTCCGAGGAATACAGGATTTGGAGGGTTTTTCAGTGAAGGAACGCGCAGATGTTGTTGCCTGAAAAAGCTACGGATTGCGCTGTAACGTTCCAGCGTAGCATGTCGGGTGTGTTGGTGTGCAACTCGGCTCAACGACGTTCCGATGTCTTCCAGTAGTGGGCGGGGCAGGAAATGTAACCGAGGGAGCGGCATGGGAAAGGCAAGAGGCAACGAAAAGACGTCACCCTTACCGCGTTTCCGTAGGCGATTGACCAGGGTGTTTAGAGCAAGGTCATGTTTATACTAGGGGGGCGATTGCCGTGTTGCCCCGTGGCTCAGTTGGTTAGAGCGTGTGACTGTTAAGCCGTCAGGTTGTGTTATCACAAGGTCGAGAGTTCGAGCCTCTCCGGGGCAGTTTAATTTTATCCCACTTCACTCCACGCAACTGCTGCCTCTGAGACGCAGTCTCGCAAATCCCCGATGAAAATTAATCTATCCTACTGTACACAATGATATGCGTCCTGTTATACTAAGTATCCGGTTTTGTTGAACATGGTGGGTAACGATGAGAGCAGAGCATAAACTAGGAAGACCTGTCGGATCCTAGTCTGAAGAGGGAGACCTTCCTACCCTTTGAGGTTCCAGCTTCCCTCGCCCCCCTGCCTTCTTGTATGCAGCTTCAATGGTCTCCAGCTCCCGTTGATACATCTTGTGTTCGTTGGCCAGTTTTGTAACTTCGTCCTCATCCATCAGGTCCATATCGGAACTGACAGAGCCGTTTAGTGCTTCCTCAAGTCTTGCCTTCTGTTCCACGACTTTTCCGTAGGTTGTAATATAGGGCACATAGCGCTCACGATACACAGCACGGATCCCAGCGGGATCAGAGGGTAATGGCGGTCGCGGCGGCGGATCACGTTTCTTCTTGTGCTGAGGGGGGATATTCGCCGAGATCTTGGGGTGAGGAGCCTGCGTCTGCTTCTTGAGGGGCATCTCGTCATCAGAAGAAGTGTATATCGAAGATCCACGTTTGAATTTGCTGTTGTGAGGCTTAGATGTAGCCCTCACTGTGGTAGCGGGCTTTTCTGGAGGGGGATCCAGGCTCTGCTGCGTCAAGGGGGCAGGGGTTTTTTGGGACTTTCGGGGAGGAGAAAGTTCGCGAGCCCGGACGGGTTTAGGGGGAAGTGTTTTTAGTTCCTTCTCCCGACCGCGATCACGCTCGCGAGGACGTTCACGGGGGCCATCGCGGGTAATAGAACGTGAGTCGTCGTCAAGTTTCGGTCTCTTCCTTGCAACTGGGGGCTCCGGGAGCTCGCCATCCTCGTACGTGACAGATTGCTCTCTTGATTCCCTTGAGGACACTTGTGATTCATCATCCGGTTTCCGCCTCTTGGGTATCCGAGCAGAGTGAAGGATTTCCGTCTGTGAATCCTCCTCCAGCCGTTTACGCTTCGGTGGAGGATCATCTCCACGAGCCTTTTGCGGTTCTGCCATCTGCCTTGTAGAGGGAATGGGACTGGGCCTAGGGGGTAACTGTGCTGCCAGTGGAGATGGACGGGATGAAGAGGCAAGACGAGATGGCTCACGCCGCTCCGCTGTCTCGGTGGGATGGGCACGCTTCTGGGGTATGGTTGGAGTGGATGGGGATTGAAGACTAGGGGAAGGTGCCTTAGCCTTGAAACCGGAACCAGGAGGCAGACGCCTCATCGTTGGGGGGAGGGGGGAGGGAGTAGCCTTGGTCGGCCCGCCTACGGCTTCTCGCAGAGGAATATTGTTGCCAGTCGATGAGCCCAAACTCTCGTTTTTTGCGAGTATCGGTGTATCCGCCGCCTTCTTAGTCTTAAGTTCCTTTCGTGGCATAGCTGGCTTCTTGACTTCAGGCACAGGCAAAGGAGAAGCACGACCTTCGGTGTGGGTAGGGGTGGTGTTACGCGTTACACTAGCGCGTTCCGTCTCACCAGCAGTGGGTCGTGGGCGGACTTCAGTCCGGTATTGTGTTTTCAGAGTCCATACTTGAGACGCCTGAGAGTCGGTATTCTTCTTGGATGACGGAGGTCGGTCCGCGATCTGTGAGGTTCTACAATCAGTAAATTAACACCAAAGGGGCCCTATTACAAACCTCAACCAGCAACTTCAGAAATTCCTTTCGCATATCTGGGTTCGGATTACGCCCGAGGAGCAATTTGATACTCTCTTCAGTCGTCCGAGGACTAGTTGCAAGGCATTGGATCAACCTGCTTCGGAAATCACTTCCAAGCGACGAAGAGGACGTGTTTGAGGTTGAATTGTTTGGTGTGGATGTGGGGGTGGGCCGTTGGGGGGTGGGGGCAGGTTTCTTGGATTTGACATCCTTGCGTTTCCCAACATTCAGGACATCGGCAGGAGGCTCCTCAATCATCTGGATCTTCCGTTGCTGCCGCTGCTCCTCGGCATCCTTTCTACTGCGACCAATCTTATCACCTATCTCCTCAACACGGTCGCGCTGTACCAAGAATTTCCCGACCACCTTCGCGTAGTACTTGAGTGGCGGGTTCTTCTGTCTTGCAGAAGTGGCGCGGATGTATATGTCATGGACTGCATTCTCAGGTGCTTGCTTGGTCGGAAAGAAGGCATCTCCCACTTGTATACCCTACAAAGTTGAAGGTCTAGCTGTGACGATCGTGCAGTGGGAATCGAACTCACTGATCGTTTCCCGAAGGTAAACTGAACCTGGGGTGTGGGTGATCCTTGCAACGCCTCTAGCGTTTCTGCTGACATTCTTAGGAAGATGGCCTGCTTGGGCTTTGAGTGTAGTGCATCTTCAGGGCGGGAGTGGCCGTGCAAAGGGATTGTGGTGTTCTCGGGGAGGGGCATGTCAAGACAGCAGTACGGGTGGCAGTGGGTATCGGATGCGAAAAGGCGGATGTACGTGGGAGGTCGTCACAAATAAAGCAAAACGTGAATGGGGCCGTGCGAGTCTGGTGGACGTCGATGGAGCCTGGGATGAGGCCGCTATGGCCACTATGAGGACAATAGGGAGCGGGTCCAAAGACACGACCCGATCTCCACCCCATGAGCATGGCCGGTTTCGTCAAAGGCGCTGCAACCCACGGCGACAGGCCTTTCCACGAACCTCACAAATGCGCTCTCTTTGAGTACCCGGGGAGGTTTTCTACCGCTTATCTACGTCTTGTCATTGCAAAACTCGTGGGACCCAGCGTGAAGCCACGATGCTGAGGACCACTCCGAGTCCACTCCGTCAGAGATGCTTTCCGCAAGCAAGCAAAAACCACAGAACCAGCCATGAAACTCAAACTTTCCAAAGCGCACGCACCCCAAGGTCTTTTCTAGGTGCTAATCGACTAATCAATCGAACAGGGTGCGAGGGTTCGTCTCACGCTTTTTTTTAAGCTCTGTCGTCTCACACGCGTCCACCGCCAAGTAACATCCGAGGCCGGAAATCTATTACTTCGGCATCCATCAGCCTTGCAACAGGCGACATCCATGTGAATTTTCTCCCAATAGACACCATATCGGTGTGGCCGAAAGAGCAGGTAACGTTGTGGAAAAAATCCATTGGATCCCACGGGGAGAATGACTGATACCCCTAAGGCGGGAGACACGGCACGGAAAAATGGAACACCGGGGACGCGGGTCATACCGACGCAAGCCGCAGACGCAGTGGGGGCACTTCAAGTACACGAAATTTCTGTGCTTAGATCTCGAAATGGGAGATCTCTGCACATTAGAGCGGAATTTTAAAAACATCCACATGGGTGTCCGGGTGTAACATTCCGGTGACCGCCCACCACCGGAGGCGTAGGAGTTTCGAAGAGCCCGTTAGCGAATGGCTGTCTACAAGGCTACACACGAGTCTGGACGTACATCCAAGACCCGACGGGATTGTCCCACCCGTTGCATCAGGCCGCGGCACTGGATATCATCTCCAAACGGCGCATCCAGAATCGCAACCCTAGGGCCGTTTCGCTTGGGGTGAGCCGACCTCCCGGCTTACGGTGATTAAGAGGGGCCGCAAGCCCACCTATCTCAACCCCGCCGGGTGTTGTGCGGCCTAGAGAATCGATTCCTCGGTTTCGTTGGTGAGAGTTATCGGAGAGACCTCAGTGAGGAATACGCGTTAGGCCTCGGTTAGTGGAACCCCACTGGGACGGACATACATTTCCCAGGTGGTTACCGATAATCGACAATCACCCACTTTGCATTTGATAAACGATCCTGAGCCTGTTTCAGTGCAGCCAAACTCGCGTGGGCGCATCCCAATAGGTCGGGTCTATTATCGTTGTGGGTTGCGTTTCCACTGCTGGTCACGTTGACTCAACTCGTGAGACTCCCTTCAGCAGACGACTCACGAGGCCTGAGACTTGAGATGGGGGGAAGCCCCAGGCCTCACGAAGGAAACAACTTTGAAAACCGAGATACTCGCGCATTCGCTCCACCGTAGGCGATTGGACAGTGGGGAGATGGGGTGGGTATTCCATTCTCTTCCGGCGGATCAATTGATTGATTTCCCTGTGGGCGGCTGTCATCCTGAGGCCGGGGCAGGATCCGGGGTTTGGCCGAAACCCCTTCAACAAGAAAAAAAGGCCGGGTACATATTTACAAAGAGCGGTTGCCAAGGTTCAACTTGCGTACAAAAATGCGGGAGCGTCCGCGTGCAGCTGAAACAGGGACGGCCCCCGGACGACATCGCCTGACGTCGTTCCTGGAAGTCAGTTTGTAGCTTGTACTGTGAATGACGAGAGATAACGATATCAATCAACCACGATGACCCCCTTCACTGATGTTTACACAAAGTTGTACAATTATGGAAAAAGGAATGGACGCCCCCGCAGGGTATCGTTGGAGCAGAGGTCTATTTCAGAGGATCGGGAGATCGATTCTCTTCTCGTACTTCGCCAGGATCGATTTCTGGTATGGAGTGCGCTTTTTGCAGCTCATACTCCGATACACCGCCAATCGACGACCCGCCTTGTTCATCAACCCGCTCAGTAGTGACCCTGATCTGTGGAAGGAAAAAACTCAGCGCGTTCAACCTCAGCAGGAGGTTACTGACAAAACGTACCTGCATACTCGTAATGCCAACTGGGGGATGTCGTTTCGAGCGACCCCACTTGAACATGGCTTTAGAACTCCTGGCCGACGGTTCTTGTCCGCTGGGCTCAGGATCCTCAAACTTTGACGGTGAAGTGAAGTCTGGGACCATTGGTGTCCTGTCTTGTTGATCCGAGGATCGTGAGGTAACCCAGTATATCACCAGTGCGTTCACAATGACCTAAGCCCCATGGGTTAACCAGACATCCAAGCACAATGAGTACGTGAACTCACATCAGACCCACAACTCCCAAGACAGACCCAACCGAGTTGACGACCATGCATCAATGTCAATATCAAAATGTTCACACAGGATGTGGTGAGCGCAATAAGCGCGGACCAAAGTGTGCGCACTGCGAGGTGTTTAATGCGGTTGTTCCGGAATGAACTGCGCATCACCGGCCAGAGGAACAGTCCGGTGAGGAAGGCGTTGACGAAGCTATACCGACCGGTGAGCAGTTAGGTGGGCGTTGAGTGGGGGTGACTCACCAGTCGTAAGTCAGCAGCGTAATGCTGGCTGATTCTTTCAAGCCGATGTAGCATACCCCTCTGTCTCCACCGAAGAAGGAGACTCGACCTAGAGCTTGTGAGCAATACACTCGGCTTCCCAGATACGGAAGCCTACCATAGAAAAGCAACCCAACTACTCCACAGTATCCGGCGAGCACCACAACGCACGCAATGTAGGCTTTACATTGTAGCCGTCGCGAGTGGGAACTGGGTCGCCAGACGACGTGAACTCGCTCCGCTGTATGGGTTTCAGTGGCAATACTCAGTCGGATGTGTATAGGAAGGGACGAACAGAGGAAAACGTAGATGAAGAACTTTGACGTCCCGTAAAAGATAATGCACAGTAAGATCCCCATGGAACAACTGACGCCGTTTTTCTCCAACCCAACCCCAAGGATTAGAATACCAGAGGAGAAAATGAACAACCAAGAGTCGATGAAGATCAGGAGGACGCATATCCAGGGCCAGGAAACGTCCTTCAGCGTGAAGTTGCCTTGGAGTAATGTGCGTCGAGAGATGAGATGCGCGAGGACGGTGACACCTATGAGATGTATGGTCGTACTGAGGACGCGCATTCCTACGCTCGAGAAAATCATTGTTTCGGGTCGATCCATGGTGGTCCCGACGCCTCCAAGGGGCACGATTATAGGGAAGGAGAGGGTAGAGCTGCTTGTACCTCTGAGACTTCCATTTTATAAGTCAACGACCGGCAGCCGTAAGATGCGAGGTATCCCGCCCCGCGCCGTGGGATCGGAACGGCTCAAATCTTCCCAAGCTATGACCTAGACGTGGTAGGCGGCCGAGGCGAGGAAAATTGTCGTGATTTGTTTGGTCCATCAGCCGGTCAGGAGTACCCTCGTGCAAACGGTCAGATGACCAGATTGCATCAATGTATGCAACGCTGGGAAAGATTACTGATTGGTCATGGACTCAAGTGCGAGCCGCTTATCGATCACCGCACGCGGCCAAATCCCGAGCCAACTCTCTAGTAGCTTCAGCTTCTGGCGAGACGCCACATTCAAGAGATAGGGATACAACAGCCTTGTGGCCAACCTCATCCCCACCTTAACGGAAACTGACCACTTCCGAACCCGGTGGTAATAGTCCCATGAGGGTTGTAGTTAGGAGAGTTTTATATCCGATCGACCTTTTCGGGGGTTTAGGGCAAATGTGCCCGTCGTGGCTCGGAAAACGCTGAATTGGAGATATATCTACGCTCGCCTAAGATACACGGGTTATTCTAGATAAAGGTTATGCGCTTCGCCTTGCCTTTCTTCGTGTAAGCTCGAGGATCTTCGCGAAGAGAAGAAATATCGACATTCGTCTCGGTGTGGACCGCGATCTGTGGGGTTTTCGATCATGATGATCAACAGTGTGCAGGGGGTCGATCAAACTAAAAACCCACCTCAACATCCACCGTACCGGTCTCCCGAGGTGCCGGCTCCCGAACAAACAGCATTCTGAAGCCCCGGTCAAGAGCCACAAGTGGTAGCCACGATTGGCGAGACTGCCGGCGGCTGGCTGGAATCATCTCATCGATCGATGTGCCAGGATCCTTTCCACGGGACGACGACATTTCATAAACAGGATGATCCATAGTTGCGATGGCCGCCGCGGGGGGTGCTCCCGCGGATCGTTCTGACGTGGAGTCCGTCACCCAGAACAATGCCAGCGCGTTTATCACGACCTGCGGGGAATCGGTTTGTCAGCCATTCAATCCAGCTCGTCCCACGACATCAGTCGATTCGGAAGATGAGAACTTACGTCCGCACTGCAACTTCCCAGACAGACCCACCCTAGCTGACGCCCGTGCATCATGATTAAGACGAGGATATTGACACAAGACGTAGCCAAGGCAATGAATGCCGAACTGGTGGAAACCGTCTTAGCACAGTCGACACAAGCGAAATATACGCACATGAGTGTCCTAAATGCGAGCCGCTTGATGGTATTGTTGCAAAATTTCTTGCGCAATAGCGGCCATAAGAATAGTGTTGTTAAAAGCAGGGTGATAAAACTGCAGGGTGAGAATTGCGATCAAAATTTCGAGAAAAAGTTCTTACAGATCATAAGCCAAGAGAGGGGCGGAGGCGACGAACTTGAGACCAATGTGACAGACACCATCTTTGATTGAAGATATGTTACCTAGAACAACCGGTCAGCTGATTTCATGTGGAGTAGTACTTGGAACTGCTACCATAGAACATAACAGCAGCGACACCCAAGAACAAACTGAGGAGAATCGTGCACACAATATATACTTTCGAACGTAATCGAGGGGTCGTGGGAGTTGGACGCCAGACGACATGCACACGTTCGACTGAAAGAAAAGAATATCATCGCAAATGTCACCCCCAGCGGTGAGAGAAACTCACTCAGAAAGAGATATATAAAGAATTTGGAGGTCCCATAGAATATGATGCAAAGATATATACCGAGTGAGCATGCCGCTGCGCTAGTGGCCATCCCAACACCGAGGATCAAGACACCGGCGGTGAAAAGGAAGAGGTACGAGTCGAGAAAAACAATCAAGACACAGAGCCGTGGCCAAGATGCTCGCCTCAGAGAGCATTGTACCCCATCGACAAGGGCTCGGCGAGAGATCAGGTGGCTAACAATGGAGACACCCAGTAGATGGACGACGGCACTAACGATTGTGTCGCGGCTCATAAAAGTTGAAACGGAGGGTGGAGTGCGCGGGCGGTGGGGAGTGCTCTACCCCATCGAATCAGCCCATCAGCCACTTATAGCGAACTAGAGAGGGAAAAGTTATTGGATCCATGGTGCGTGGGATCGATGACGAGATGGCATGTTTGACAAGCAAGATGGCCCTGAAGCCACCAATGGAAAGAGACGGCGGGTTCTAGCCGAAGAAGTCCAGCACAGTTACCGAAGCTACGGTACCTAACGGCACCCGGACGTCCCGTCAAATCCAATCGTCAAAATGGAACGCTCGCAACTGCAAAACCACCCCGAGTAAACAACTTGGACAAGATCACCATTATTACGGTCCTCGTGTCATGCGTCAGGTGAGCTGCCCGGGGCTACGACTGTATGAATTGGTCTCGTTGATGGGGAGATGACGATCACCTAGACTTGGAAAGGGCTCCGGAGAATCCACGGGTCCGAGAAAACGCGACGGAGGAACAGTGGAATGTGCGGGAAGCCGAGCTGTTTGGCCCGGCTTAGGGGGCGGTGGTTCGTAGCAGGATTTTGGCTCATTCTCGCCGTCGGTAGGGCTGGTCATAGTTCGAGACCGTCGATCAAAGGAACTCGTACGGCACAGGATCTAGAGCCTCCCCGCCTCGCACGGAAGCAAATGCCGGTGAGTGCGGCCGAGCGAATATATCAGGGGTGGTGACGGCAGGTAACGAGTGTTGGGAGAAAGGGGATCCGTGGGATTTTGGTGACAAACACAATCAATCTTCTTCCGGAAGTGCGGTCGGAACCAACTGGCATGGCATGAATGTATGCGAGGTACAGCATCTTGTTGGGCAAGTTTCCAGGGACAAAGATGAACCGGGGCTGGCCGCGGAGCAACGGGACCCATGCGGGAGTTTCTTTTCTTCGATCCCTGGGGAAATGGGAGCGGAACTCATGTGTAGAAAGTTACAATAGTGCGGAAGGCAGATTTGAGGGGATGACTGCAGTGGCAGATCTTCCCTGGCGCCCTAGAAGCCTTGACCTTTCGATTCCAGCGTTCGGAAGGGCCGACGAGATGGTATCGAACCAGTTGGTATTACCCGAGGAGGATCCTCCGATGTCCCAGTCCCACACCAGTTTCGGCCCGCCGGCGGAGACTTCGGAACGAGGAGCAACCCTGGCTACATTCTAAATCAGTTGACCGATGCCTCTTTTCGCCCACAGTAGTGTGCGGGAACACGTAATGGATGAAATTCAACCAGCTTCTCCCCGCCCCCGTCTGAGCAAGAACCGTCACCTACCTCACTCACGTCACCGTCGTCGACAGAGACTGGAATATCTGCTGCCTCCTGTCCGGGGAGCACATTGGCCGTGGGGAGAACACCTTCGCCATTGATGCAGGGTTTTCTCGTTTGGGCTTTCTCAATTTTCAAAGCACTTGTAACGTGTCTCCATCGAGCGTCTTCCCGCGGCCGCCGGGGCTGCTTGGGTGCGGAACAGTCATCACCACTTCGGTACCGATGCCAGGTGTGTAGGAGCACGAGGACAAGACCCTTGAGGAGAGGGTGTTATCAGTTTTGCGAATCTATTGATTGGAAAGGAGGCTTACCGCATCAGCTTGGACAGAGCTGTTCGTGTGGCACTGGCCGGGGAACCATTGACGGCGACATATATGTATACGATTGCCGTCATGTTGGGCGTTTGAGATCTAAACTTTCCGAAACCATGGTCCCCAGAAGGACGGGGAACAGGGGAAGCCGAACCGAGGGTACTTGGCCCAATAGAGTCGATGAATTCGAACAGTTCCTGGTTCGTCGATCGCAGCGCTGAATGACTGGGCTGTATTATGCTTAGCCGAATCCGCGTGCACGCGAGGACTCGGTGGCGGGTAGACTTCGGAATCTGTTGCAAACCTCAGACGATCGGCGGTCCAGGCCACACTCCTCACTCGACCCGGGCTTTGGCAGATCTTCAGACCACAACGAGAGGGTGTGGTGCCCTGTGGCGCCTGGACCTCTCGACCCGATTCCCATGTGGGGTTGTTGGGCAAGTGTTGACCGAAGTAGTGGCTTTAGGTGGGTTCGTGCCAGTCACCGTCCGCGACTCACACTCGAGGACTGACGGGATCGCTGGATGAGCGTCATGGATGATGCGCTGTGGATGGTCGTGGGGTAGGACCACGGTGAATTCTGCTTTCGCTCGAGCTGGTCTGGTAATCAAAGATTATTGATTCCATTTCTGAGGCTCTTCCTCCGACTCGGAGGAACCCAGACCCACGGGAAACGGTCCGTCCCCTCAGTGGGGTCTGGATAGCAGCGGCTTGTCATGTGCTCTCGCGCTGGGTGATATTTGGTTATCCTGTACTGATGCTCACTGTTCCGTCTGGCGATCAGATGTTAAGCTATCAGTACTCTACACTAGGACTCCCGCCACTCTTCACCACTCCGACTCGGAGATCTGCGCGGCAACTCAAGTATTCGACATACCGAGGGCGTTCATCTTGATCTTCACATCTCCAATCCCGTATAAGTATACCAGCGATCCTAACATTCGCTTTATCCCGCTCCTACGCATTGACCATGGAGTCAACCAAGACTTACATCGATTCCGACGATGGCAAACGAATCTACGCCGAGATGCACCCAGCCGACGGTGGAGCTGGTGCAGATCCAACCCCGATCGTGTTCATCCATGGTTTCCTCTACTCTTCTTCCTCATTCACTCCCGTCTTATCGCACCTCCCCTCACGAACACGCGTAATATTCGACTTGGAGGGCCGAGGACAGTCGACGCTCCAGTCAATGGCCTCCTGGACACTCGACTCCGCGGTATCCACCATCGTCCTCGTCCTCTCCCACTTTGGTTACCCATCAGGAACTCAAATCGACGTTGTCGCCCATTCGCAAGGTGGAACCGCCCTTGGTGTCTTGTTCAGCCAATCGGCCAATCCATCGACGTACTACAAAGTCCGCCGTCTGGTGCTTATGGGCCCGGCTGACCCCGCAGAGCCTTCAGAGATGGCGCTCGCCTTTGCTCACCAAGTTCGATCACAAGAGACCGATGACCTCGTCCTCTTCTTGTTCAGCTTGCTTGGTGCCGACGCCAAGTCCAACAAGGACCTAATATCCTCCATTTCCGACAAGTTATTCGCCGACGTATCCTACAATCGTCCATTCGCCTCCCGCATGATCAAGGCCGCTGCGTCTGCCCCAGGGGTTTGGACGGCAAGGGGTTCGGTCGATGAGTTGTGGATAATGTTTGGGCGACAAGACGGTTATTTTGGTTGGAGTGTCCGTACTATGGTGGAGTATGCGAAGGAAGTGGACACTGGACACTTCTTCATGTGGGAGAACGCAGAGGCTACGGGCAAGGCGTTGCAAGAGATTCTTCAGCCTGGCTTCTAGAATCCTAGCTGCTGGCAATGAACGTTTCAGTCGTGATCAACCCCTGTATCATGTACCTCGAGTGTATTTACGGTTTTAACTACTCATTTCTCGGTTGTATAATCGTTCTTCCGTTGGTTGTACTACATGACCTGCCCCATGTGTCGTGGCACCTTTCATCCCTTACGGTAGATACTGGTAGTCAGGATTATAACGCGCTGGGATATATGAATACGTATTAAGTTACTAAAGTCTATCCACGAAGTGTTTGGGATCCAGGTAAAGGCCGCGTCGACTGCACGAGGGAATTTAGTGACCGGGGGTAAGATAGATAGGTAAACACACTCGAAGGGGAGATGGGTTGACACAGAAGGCGAGACCCCTGGAACGCTCCCTGATGTTCCCGGGCAAAGATAGCCTGGGCGAGAGTCCGAGATCGGAATTGGTCAAAGCACAGCGCACATATCCAATTAATTTACGCCCACTATTCTCGAGACCAGAGCGCGATGCCCCCAAAGGACAGGTGTGGCCCAGAAGGTCCTAAGCTGTTTATTGGTAGAGGCATTTTCCCATTCCGTGATAGGATCACGGAAGACGCCCCGGGTGCGAGTGAATCCTGGGGGTTGATAGCATAGAGTGTCCAAAAGGCGTCAAGATTGGTTCGTAGTGGAGTTCATTTATATGGAGAGAGCTACCAAGGATGGGGTTAGAAAGAGCCATACCCGTCCTTATGAGTGGGTGAATGCACCCGTGTTGATATCGCATCGGGTGACCTAGCCGCGTCCAAGTGTGTCCGTCAAACGAGCCGAAGGGTGGCGCCGATCCAAACCGGGTGGGCTGGGCCGATTTGCCTCATTTATAAATACTGGTGTGTAGAATTGTCGACGCCGAGGAGGACAGGAGGGTGCTTGTAGCTTGTTGCCAGTAAACTGCCGGCGGAAACAGCCACGGGATTCGGTTACACATCGTGGTATTAATCAAAACTGGGGGTCTAATAAAAGCCACACCAGCGCCGCCATAAAACGAGTTAGTGATACGTTGATATAGTGGTACGTTGATATACACAAGGAGCACATTGAAATTCGGGCCACTAACCTTTGAGAATGAAAATGAGGGGAGGGTCGACCCAACGCTGCACCTGGGAAAGGAAGCCCCAACATGGCGTGATCGGGATCTGATAAGAATTTTGGAGCGCCGCGTCATCCCAAACTGTTGATCGGAGTGAACGGTGGCCGGCGACGGAAGGCGAATGGCCGATTCTTGATTCCGTTCGTGGCCTAGGGCTGGCCAAGTTTGACCGCACCCGTAAGGTCGCGTTAGTCAACGGATCGAGATCAGGTCAGGGTCGTAACTCTGTCCCACGACGAACATGTGGTAGAACACATCTAGTCAGTTGGGCGGTGCAGACTATCCCTCAGGAGAATCGGGCGAGGGCTAGTACCGTCGAGAGTGCAGGGGGATGATGAGCGATTGTGAGGTGGAAGCCTCTTTTACGCCTGTGATTTTACAAAGTCGGCGGGTACATGGAAAGCTACACATCTGGTATCGGAGGTACGGAAGGGACACGACACAGTCATCGAGGCCTAGAGTGACTTGTTTGATACTCAGGTACGGGTAGGAACTGGGATTGATGACCCACCCTAAACTCTATCAGGCCACCGCTCGATCCTCCATAGGATCATTCCTCGAACAAATCCTCCCGTAACAGTCGCCTTCTTTGATTCCACCTTCGTAGATACTGTTCACACCTCTCGGCAAACACCTCACAGCCATCCAGAAATCCAACAGGGATGAGATCTTTCCTTTGATCCCATGGCTTGATATCAACAGATTCGCACCTATCCAAACAGACCAGCGTGACACCGAAGCCATATGCGTCCGCCAGACGAGGATCTCTGCACTCGCCACGGAGAATTTCCGGTGCAGAGAAGGGACGTGTCCCTGGATGAATTTGCTCCACAGTGATGTGGAATTTGTGCCCAGATGAAGAGTGGGAGAGGAACTTGAATGGGTCGACGGGGTCGTCGTCCGGGGAAGAGTAGACGGAGTCGGATGAAACGGAGCGACCAAAGTCGAGGAGTTTGATGGTATCGGAGGCGTGGGTGACCTGGATGTTGAGGAGAGACAGGTCTCCATGACTGAGGCCGAAAGAGTGAAGGTGGGTTAGGCCGTCCAGCAGCTGATTATGGTAGTCGATCTTTTGAGATCGAGTTAACGGGGGTCGAACTCTGATAACATCATAGAGGGTCCTGCCATCGATATATTCCAGTACCATCCCCACATTCTCGAGACTTCCAAGAAAGGTGGCAATATTTCGATGTCGTGTCACGGTGGTATAAACGCGTAATTCGGCGAGGAACTGAGTGGTGACGTCGTACGCGTTTGATTGCATTTCGCCATTGATCTCGATCTGTACCACGTTCGGCTTCTTGACCACACACTTGAACAGCTCTGAGGCAGAGCCATACGCTACCGGGGCGAGATTGGCAACGGGATTTGAGGGGGCAGAATACGACGTAGGGGTTGGGAAGGAGAAGATGGAGTTCGGGTGTCTGGGAGGGTTGTACACGGGAGGCGATGGGGGTGGGGACTCCCCGCGTGAGGTAGTGGGTGTGGCGAGATGAGTATATCGGCCATATGTCGTGGAGTGGGCGTGCGTATGAACGACGGGACTGTCCGCTACAGCTGTTTGGTCGGAGCCAAAAGAATGGGTGGTACCAGTAGTATCCTCTTCTGGATCGACTTCGACTGTGCGATAGTGTTATCTCCTGGATGGCGAAAACGGATAACAGTGGGACGGACCTAACCACCAGTTCTTCTTGGATGTGAGTGTAAAGGACTTGATATGCCGCGATGCCATCGACTGAAGCGACTTCTGGCCGAGACGAAGATGGTTCTGGGGAACCTCGTGGTCACCCAGGTGTCACCATGCACGCGGCGGATGATTCGGCGATCACACGTTCGTCAACCGAAGCTAGATTGGGAGTTGGCTGCTTCTCGCCGGAGATAAAGGATATCTAGCGCGTGCGGTGCAGGGCAAAGACCGGTGGGCTGAGGCAGAGAGGAGCGAACAGACCCGGAACCGAACTCGCGCCCAAGCACAGATCGCCTGACGCGCGTCCGGCGAGCACAACAAATTAGAGGATATTCGGGAGGCAGAGCGGGCGTGTGGGTCGTTCTGTCGGAGGGTTCAGCTGCGCAGGTCTGGTTGCTAACCCCAACGGCTGATCTCTTGGCCGGCGACGAGGGCAGGCAGTTGCAGTCGTGTGTTGCTAACCATCGTACTTAGCCTCCGCCTCAGCATCAACCCCTTCGGGCTCGACCACCACCATCTGACATACTCCTTACACCGCTACCTCCACCACATCCCCACTTCCACCACCAACGGCGCTCTTTGGTTCTGAGGCGATTCGACGTCCTGCCTTGGTCCGGGGCTCGTCAGCCGGCCCATCCCCAATCTCAACCCCACTAACACCCGGCGCGCTTCTGAACATCATTTCCCAGTCTTTCTCCAATGGCCGAGTTCAGCAAGCGGGCGAGCACAATCATGCCAGACCCTTCTCTCATATCGGAGAATAGAACCTGTCCCGGTTGTGGTCTGTCGGTTGTCAATGAGACTGGCGGCGTGGTCGTTGCATTTGGGTATGTGTCACCCGTCAATCACTCTCAATTCCCCAGAATTCACTTGTTCTCTCATTTCACAGACAATCCTTCTTCCACGTCGACTGTTTCAAGTGTGCTAAATGCGGCGACAAAGTCACAGCAGACACTAACCTGCTCCTGTTGTCCGACGGTTCCCCCATCTGCGCCAATTGTTCATACTGCTGCAATGTTTGCAAACTTCCCATCCTTGATGAAGCTATTATGACCGGCGACGACTCTTACCACGCGCACTGTTTCAAGTGCAAAGTTTGCGGAAATCGGATCGACGAACTCGTATTTGCCAAAACAAGTCAGGGCATATACTGTATGAATTGTCACAATCAGCGGGTGGCGCGGAGTAGGAAGCGGCACCAGGAGAAAAAGGCTGCGCAAGCTCATGCACAGGCCCAGGCGGCCGCCAACGGTACGACTGGTTCGAGTGGGAGTGGGCGGTCACGCGAAGCTCGGGATCTTAACGCTCCAGTCAGTACTAAATCATTGTATCGCTCGTGCAACCTTACATTTCAGAATCCACAGCATCCTTCTGGCAGTTCAGACGCATACAGCTCATTGCGGTCGAAATCGAGCACCCTGAATTCAGTTCCTGCCGATCTACCGACCACCCCCCTCAAGCAACCTTTAGACCCCAGCAGCTCTGTTAATACCCCACATAATAATGGGGCTTTCAGTAGTCCACGTAACCTTCCGCGAAACCCTGCCTCTCCTCCAGACCGCTCCCCGCTTGACCCAGTTCCCAAACCTTCCGGTTCCCGCCCAATGGGATCCCCTCCACGACATCGGTCGCAGTCAGGGGGAGGACTTCCGACTCCAGACCCGATTGTTCCTCCGTTACCCCAGTCTATGTCTCTCCAGGCCCGCTCACTGTCTGAGTCGGCACCTCCATCTGCAAATACACCATCATCTTTCCGGTCCCCGGGAGAGACAGTCCCCCTTCCTGGGGACACCGGTCGGCGAACAAGTCGTGACGATGGTGTGCGCCCCCTGCAAGTGTTGATGAAGGACTCTGCCAGTGCGTCCGCTAACGGTTTGAACGGTTCTTTGCAACCCCCAACATCACGCGCTGCTAAACGACAATCAATAAATCCTGCAATGGCTTTCGACCCTTCGGCCTTTATGGAACCTTCGCAGAGAAGGTCTTCCGTCGCTTCGATCAATTCCAACCGTTCGGGCTCCACGAGATACGCCTCGGATGGCCACGGCCGTGATTCTCCCCGTCTCCAATCTCCATTACGGGACGCCTTCCAAAATGATATGTCACCTTCCCCGCATGGGCTCCCGGAGAGATCTGGAACACTTCCCCCCTCCGTTCCGGTGGACTCGTTCCGGCAAAGAGGGCGCGCTGCCTCAAGCTCGCATTTGGACAACCCCTTGCACTCGCGTCCATCGCTCCATCCGAACGGCGCCGGTGACCATCCGTTCCAAAACGGTGCTGATGTCACGGGAGGGTCAGTCTCGTCCCCACTGGACCACAGCTTCCCTGGGCGCTCGGATCCTAACGGGCGGCTGTCACCCCTTGGACCTTCAAACCGAAACTCTTCTATTTCGGTTAATTCTGACCGACCCCCGTTCAGCCCTACGTACAACATCAACGGTCGTTTGTCACCAAACCCAGGAAGCGTTTCTCCAGTCTCGCCTACATCCCCCAGTCACCGTGTAGATGTTCCGACGGGCATCGAAAGCGAAAGTGATCGGGAGAGTGATGAGAGGACAGAAGCCATCGACTCACCGGGTATACGTTCTGCCCCGCTCAGCGGCGACGACATCCCTCCTGCGCTGCCGCCTAAGGTCGCGAAGGACCCCAAACGTCCTCCGAATCTCAGCATTCAGAGCCCTCCGTCTTCGACGACGATCGCAGAGAACGAGCCTGACGGTCCTGAAGTTGCAGAAAGTGAGGAACCCTCAGGATCCGAAATCTCTCACGAGTCTTCCCCTGTCGAACAGACCTCTCATGCGACCTTCATTGCCCCCGCGTTACCACCGATCCGGTTCTCCATGAGCGGTCCTGACTTTGGAGACTTCATGAAATTTGGTGGTCAAGATCCCCAGCGGTCGGCGCACCTCAAGGGAATGGCGGCGAATGTTCCGGATGTTGCGGAAGATAGTGCTGAAGAGCTCATTACGCCTGTCGACGAAAATGGGGGGAACATCCCTCCCGTTTCTACCCCTAAGAGTGATATCACCATCATCAAGACGGATGCCACCCCAAAGAAGAATGGTATCTTAGTGAACTCTACCTCTTCGATGAATCGTTTACTGGCGGAGCCGTCGGGACCCGTGCTCACACGGTCAACATCAAGTAGATGGAGCCCGAAGGAGTTGAAGGCTTCTCCTCCCCGGCGGAGGCGGGCCTCAGAAGCAGACGAGACTCCCCGGGTCGCTGCCCCCACTAGATTCGACGCTTCTCATTCGGAAAGCACCATGCAATCCCCCACCTCCGGGAGGAATTCCTCTGACTCGGACCAGAAACCTACCGAGAAACCTGCGTTGAGAGAGAGGTTGGACTCGAGTGTGTCAGTCAGGTTTGCACAACCCACTTCCGAAACACAGAAGTTGGATGCTGCGAGGAAGTTGAGGGTAGACACTTCTGACCTGGTCGCGAAAAGGTTGCAGGAGGCGCTAGAGAACGCGGCTGATAGGGGGGCTCCTCACATGAAGTTCGACAAAGAGTTTGTTGAGGCGATCGCGACGATGGTTGAGCAGCGAAAGGAGGAGTACTTGGATATAAAGAAGAAACTTGACGGGCTCAAGGTACGCGACTGAACGATTGACTGTGTGTCCATCGATTCACTTGCAATTTTTTTAGCGCGCGAGTCAGCAATACATGGACGGCCTCAACGTTGCCCAGTCAGGGTACGATCGTGAAGTCCGGGCTCGAAGAGACGCTGAGGCGGAGGTCACACGACTGCGTGTTCTGCTCTCTGGGCAGGCGGTGAAGTTGACTGCACTTTCCGGAGAAGCCAAACGGCAGGATGCTCATGTCCAGCTTACAAGGGAGCTCAGCGACAAGATGACTGGCCTGGAGCGTGACATTTCTACCTTGAAGGTCGAGCGGGATATGACTTTGGCCGAGATGGAGGAGTTGGCCGCATCTAAGGAGTAAGTTTTAACACGTGACGTTCCTCGGGCAGTATTCATCTTTTTCCACAGCACTGGTGATCAGAACACGGAGGAAACCGGCTCTAAGCTCAGTCGCAACCTTACCACTCGTCTGGACAAGATCAAGAAACAGTACAAACGAGAGCTCCTGCCTCTAACCCAACAGCGTGAGCGATTGGAAAGGGAGATCGATGACCTCAAGGCAAACCGCGACCTTCTCCTGGAGGAGACCACTATGCTCAACCTCCGCAACGAGGAGCTTGCTCAGCTCACTCAACAATACCTCCGGCGCATGGAAGCCGCGGATGTTCCCCCCACGCCTGCCAAACGGGAGAAGTCCAGCCAATCCCTCGACAAAGCCAGGCCGCCTCAATACAACGGGTCGGCTTCTACTTCCACATTGAATGATGAGGCAGAGCCGAGGATCATCCGCGTGGTGAAGTCAGATACTTTGGATGTCCCAGCAAGCTCGTTCCGCCCACCGAAGTTCCTCAAGTGGTCTGGGAAAGCGAGCAGGGAACACCTCACGAAGGAACCCGCGATTAATATCGTCCCCCCGGAAATGATACCATCCAGGCCGCGCGCCACGAAGGAACACACATTCCAACATTTCAGTGCTCTTCGATTTGCCAGGTGTGATCACTGTGGAGACAAAATGTGGGGATCTCATCTCCGTTGTGCTGGTCGGTGTCTGGAGTTTATTTCATAGATCAGTGACACCATTTACTGATCCAATTCAGGTTGCAACGTGTCCGTCCACCCGAAGTGCCTTCCTCATGTCCAGACATCCTGTTCACCTGGTGGTGGCAAAAATGGGCCAGTTTCTAACGTTGGTCCACTACGTACGCACAAAGTTTTGTTCTACCACCCCCCGAATGTCGTTCTGACATAGGGTCTCCCTGTAGCACCGTCTATGTTTGGTCGTGACCTGGTCGAACAAGTTCGTGCAGACGCGAAAGGCGAGGAGCGCTATATTCCGGTCATCGTTGAGAAGTGTATTGATGCCGTCGATACCCTTGGTAAGCTCTTCTCCTTTTGACACCTTTCTTGGGTTTTGATTTCGCTGCCTGCAGCCCTCGACTATGAGGGTATTTACCGCAAGACTGGAGGCTCCGGCCTGTCCAAGGCGATCACCCAGCTATTCGAACGAGGCGACTACGATTCTTTCGACCTTCGAGATTCGGACAGGTTCAACGATATCTGTAGTGTAACATCGGTCCTCAAGACATACTTCCGCTCGTTACCTGACCCGCTCTTCACACACGCTTTGCATGACGAGTTCGTCCAGGCATCCCAGATCCGAGATCCGGCAGCCAAGGGCAGCGTGATGTCAGAGTTGGTCTTCAGACTCCCCCCTGAACACCTGAACACCGCGAAACTGTTGATGATGCACCTCCATAGAGTATCGCAACAGAGTGAAGTTAACCTCATGACTGCGAGGAATCTTGGGGTTGTTTTCGGACGTGAGTTTTCTTGTTGCTTGACAAACGTGACGGTTCCTACACTGAGCCTCTCGTAGCCACTTTGATGCGTTCCCAGGACTCAATCGCTGAATTCAGTGATATGGCTGGAAAATCCCTCACCGTTGAGTGGCTTATAGAAAACGCGCCTGGGATATTTAACTCCGCTTCGGATTCGTCGAGCCAATGAATTCTTTATGAAGTATCTTATCATTATGACTTTCTTTTCGATCTCTTCTTATTTCCAGTTCGAGCCGGTCCGAACGGTATACCGTTTAAATTTGCGTGGATAGTAGCATACCTCTTCGTCACTTTTCTTCTCCTGTTTCGCTCCTGTTTACCTCGGCATGTATTCCCACTCCAGTCTAGTTTCTAAGGTTGTCTCAATACCTCGTTTTGGGTTTTCACTGTGTGCATCACTGTATATGCGTAGCTTTTGTTTCATACCCGTCAACTCTTCATCATGTCTCCCGTCCCCATTTACCTACTCCATGACATCTCTACCCAATCATTTCCATCCATCATAGCCGCATGACATGATTCCTATGCCATACCAACGGTACCAGACAGTCGTGCGGTCTCGTCTCTCCCCTTCGGTAAGAAGGACATGCGCGTACAAACCGAAAAACTATGAGTTTTTGCTAGGTGATCGTCAAGGGTTCAGATGGGAGAGGGCCTTGGTAAGGCTGATAGGAGCTCTCCCATCGCGTCGGACCGATTTTTATCAAGAAATGACCGTCGATATCTCCCTTGATCGCTTTGTGTGAGGGATCGTTTCTGGTCTCAGGGTACAGTATAGGAAGTGGCGCCTCGGACCAGTCTGAGCGGTTGTGCCGCTCTGGGCTCCTAACGGAGTCGTATTGAGTCCGCTGCCACGTAGCCCCAATGAAAACATTCTGTCGAATACTATCAGGAAGATTGGGCGTAAGCGCAGAGCGGGAGCGTGCGAAAAGTAATGCCCGCATACGTGTCGCTGCAAAAGCTTTAGCCGTGATCTGGCAACTAAGGTGCGTCAGACTCAGGGGGGGAGTGACGCCTTCGAGAGTCCTGAGATAGCGGTACACCATGGATGGCTGGCATGGCCCTGCGGGTGGGTAAGGAAACGCAAGAGGCCGAAAAGACGAGATAGAACCCACCAAAACGAAAGATTGCGTGGTAAGCCTGACGCCACTTCTCCTCGAGAAGACGGGCACAGGTGGCAGGGTCGGGACAGGTTGGACACTACACATTTCAGACAGTCGAACTGGGGGAATCCATGGGTAACGTACGCATTGGTACTCCTTTGCGATCTGAGTAAGTCCAAGCTTCAACACCCTCTCCAGGAACCAATTTCTCCTAGCGCACAAATGTGTTATGGCCCCCCAACGAATATCCAGCAATGACGAACCTTTTCTCTAGTTTCAGCAGTGTTTCTTGGCTTAGAGAACTCATTTCTTGTTCTGTCCACCCGTTCAGGTTCTCCAGCACGAATCGACTAGCCTCACGGTAAAGCTCCTCTTCTTCAAACAGTTCGGCGATCCGCATTGCTTTGATTGGTTTGCCAGCAGCGTGCGTCAGGAGGAATGTCATACAGCGTTGTTGGAGAGCGGGCACGGAAAGTTTATGGGAGATATTCATCAAACCTTCGACGTTATTCCAGGTGATCGTGCATTCAGTGCTATGGGGCTAAGCGTGAATTTGGGCCCAAGAATGCCACAGAATGTCGACTCACTGGGGGTAAACGAACTTTAAGAAGTCGTGGAACGTAGCAGCCTAAGGAATTAATGATGTCGGCCACCAACCCAACAACAAAGAAGCGGGGGATTCACCTTCTCCTCTTTGAGAACAATCACGGCTTCGGGAACTACATTCCCCACTCTTGTCCAAGGATTTGGTGTCTTTAGCTTTTCTGACCTCACCGGAGATAACTTGTCGGAATCATTGGGACGAGGGTTTGAATCCCCTTGGAGCCTCTTGAGACTGTCGAGTCTCGCATCCGCGATTTCATCTGGACAGGTCGGGCTGGATTCCACATCACTGGCGGTGGTAACGTCCGTATCCGTTTTCCGTGAGTCGATCGGTTCTTCTTCTTCGCCGCCAGTGACCTCCACCGGTGCAAATGTCATCACCGGGATAGAGGCTTCCCCCGTCCTATTTCCCGGGTCGGAGGGAGGTTGAGAAATCGTGATAATTGAGGACATCGACGCTGGGCGACCGGTTTCCGCCCAGTCACCACTAAGCGCAGCTTGGAAAAATGGAGATGCCCAATACAAGACTTCTTTGTGCGCCCTGGGAAGTCCAATCTGTAACTATCCAAGGAGACGGTGCGCGATCCCTTACCAGAAGGTTGTGGACTCAACAATAATCTTGACAGTTCCCGGTAACTGACAGTGTCTGGTGAATGTATCATCGATGTCAATAGAAGCATCGTCCTCAGACTCGCTGACATCCGCGGACATGTCGACCTCGTGCTCCTGCAACGTCCATGGTGGCGAACCAGCGGACCGAAAAACACCGGCAGCCGCAGCGTGGGTCTCGGTGGCGATGCTGAGGGAAGCAGAGGGGTTGTGATTATTCCTGGAGTTTCGAGCAATGAGAATGTGAGACGGGTTCGTGGCCATGGTCGCGACCTAGGAGTGGTGCGTTCACGTGATCAATCATCCTCCGAGTGGAATTTTGATCGGATCAAAAGCGGACGGAAGCTTCAGCTTTGAGGTCGGTGTCTGAGGTCGGCGTTGCGAGACCCGCCGCTGTGTATCTGTGGCTTCGGGTTCTTCCGACCATGTGATGGTGGCTGAATCCCGATAGCAAGGGGAGTCTCTAAAAGCCACTGAAATCTCCGATGCTTCGGGGATGATATTCGCCTTCCAACAATGCCTGCTCGGATCTCTATTGCGGATGTCATCGTCGTTTGTTGAGGTCAGTCCGACTCATCAGTAGCGACTTCCTTCAGGGTTCTTAATAGATCTTTTACACACGTATAGGCAAACGTTGCAACAACCAACAATTCCATACTAATCGAGCGATGATCGCACTGTTCTGGCGGGGCCCGAGGTTTTTGTTAAGTCTTGCTGGGATTTCCAACCCCGGAGGAAGCGACTCAGGCCTCATGGAATACTCCCCAGAGATATACGACACCCAGCCTGTTAGGCCTGTTGCACCCATCAGGGCATCCCTCGACGATGTAATCAGCAAGACTGAGAACGCGGTTATGACATAGTCGAGAAGGCTACCGGCACCGCACTAGGCTTGGTTTGCTGGTAAAGCGGGACTCGACGGAACGCGCGGCGACCGAAGAGATCTGGAGCCGTTCCCGTGGCCCGAGGCCTCACTTCCAGGATGAGAAAAGGGACGGAAACGGGGAGGGTGCCCCTTCATTCTAGGAAGTCTAGTTGCCAGGCAACATGGGCCACGGCCGCCAGAGCGGTTGTTTGTGACCTGATCGCCAAGTTTCGTTAGTTCATCACTTGCTCTCTGTCTCCCACCACCACCGTTGTCGTAAAATGAAATTCCGAGCCTAGCCGCGCCCCGCAAGCCGGGGCTTACAGGGGCGCATTTTTTGCTTATAAATCACAACACACTTTGCGTGCGCATGGGGGTGCTAACTTTTTTTTCGAGGCAGAAGCGCATTCCGTGATCGTTTTCCTGGATTTTTCCGAAGATGCCGGTTCATACCTCGGGATAAACTCGTGATCTATTCAATGGATATAAAGTCCATCACCCGGTGGCTGATTTGAGGTCTCTCATCCACGAGTGCCCAGCCTCCAGCCTCTCATGTCAATATCACATTTCTCGACTCCACGTGGTGGAAACTCCGTTCAGACTGCGAGGAATTTCGGGCATAGCCGTCCATTCAATTACAGTATGTCGCGTAAAGTGAATGCCGGTATTTAATGTTTGTTGTCTCCCCCCCCTTTAAGATCTGGGAGACATGATATGGCTTCCCCTCATTCCTTTTCATCGCAACAGGCAAGGGAGTCATGTCCTCAGCGAGTAACCCCTTCACTCCGAAGATCCCGCCAGAGGTTCTTTATTACGAACATGTGGCCTACGCCGGAAACGCGGTTGGTGACATCCTTTACGGTTGGTGTTTCGTTACCACGGTCCAAGATTGAATGCTGAACGTGTCCGACAGGGATAGTCATCATCCTTTACTTTGAGTGCGCCGTTGCCATCCTGAATCCGCCACCTAACCGCAGGAGAGGTGGGAAATGGGGGCTGCTGGGGTATACGACGTGTTTGTTCGCCCTGGGAACCATCTACACCGCTTGTAACCTCCGCGTACGGCAGTTGTCATATATTGATAACAGGGAGTTCCCGGGGGAGGCACCGTCGTTACCTCCTGGCCCCATCGGGTATACCTTGTTATCCCAGTCGAAGCCGACGTCCATGTTGTCCAACACGTCGTTTGTCGTAGCTAACTGGATGGCCGACGGTCTTTTGGTGAGTTGGAAAAACTTTCCATTAACCCTCACCAGTTTTTACCCAGAACCTAGATGTACCGTGCCTTCATAATCTACAATAGGCAACCATGGGTTCTGGGCCTCCCCACACTCATGTGCTTGGCTTCTATATGTGTGGTGTTTATCCTGACCCCCACATTCTCGCCGTTGACATCCTCACTAGCGATGGGGATTATGACCCTCTACCAGACCTCCAGACCCGACTCCAGCTTATTCTCTGGTGTCACCATCAACTTTGGGCTCCCATACTTCACCATTTCCGTGGCACTCAACATCCTCTTGACCTTACTCATTGCCTGGCGGCTCCTGCTCCACAACCGCAATCTCAAGAATGCGATAGGATTCCCGTCTGGGATCATTCCGGTCTACAGGACAATCGTCACGATGCTCATCGAGAGTTCTGCCCTCTACGCCGCCGTGTCGATATGCTTCATCGTCCCTTACGCCATGTCGCACCGCGCGTCTGCCGTTTTCCTCCCGATGCTGTCACGAGTGCAGATCATCGCCCCATTGCTCATCATCCGTCGTGTGGCGGCTCGACGAGCCTTGACTGGATCGAACGTGGCTGGGGGAACGTCAGCGAACCACTCAGCGGCCCGATTCAAGAGTACTGATGGGAGCGGCGCCACACACGATTATCCTCCAGACCCCATTGTTGACTCCAGGCATGGCAGGATCGGTGTCACGGCGACCATCGAGTTCGTGAACGATTCTATGGACCCGGGGGCTCTCCAGTATGACCATAAGGTGTAGGATTTGTTTGGAAGTTGACTCTCTCGAACCACTGCATTCGTTTCACTCATGAACCTTCGTTTATTCTTTTTGTGTTTCCTCTCTCATATCCTGTGATAGTCACAGTCATTTCAGTCTTTCAAATCTCCTTTCTTTTAGCATTTCACCAGATTTCCCACCGCTCATCGTCGTCCACAACATACGTCTTGATATTAAGCCCCTATCGTACGCTTCATTCTAGGGTCGCCGTCGAAATGGAATTATCGAGTGAAAGGTACGGCGGTGCTCGAGACTGTCACTTGAACACATTTGATCGCTTTGCCGTAAGTGGGTGAGGGTGATCATGGTGTTCTCCTAAATGCAGAACTGGGGTGCCGCTGTGAATACTTTCCTCGAAGGCTGCCATCGAGGTCTTTCGCCGCGAGAGGGGTTTCATAGAAGGCTGATTAATGAAACAATATTTTCTCTCGTCGTACTTTATATACTGATTATGGCGGCCCGCGTTGCGATAAATCAGATGGGGAGAAACCATAATCCATACTCGTGGTGGACAAACTTAGATGAAGGCCGCGGTATGAAGTCTTGAGCGAGGGGATTGTTGTATAGGAGGCACGATTGCCATGTATCAAAGTCACAGCAAATATACTCAAGACTGCATTAGCCATGGCTTGTTCATCTGCGTCCAGGTATCTATAGATTTCCAAAAATGCGCCACAACGGACTTGTCCACATGCCGTCTATGTGCATCGATCTACAAAGGGTTCTCGTCAGGACGGTCCTGGTGATGCAGTCATCCTAACCCCACCTTGAGCTCTGTCACGTTCCAATCCTTTATCTTAGTATTCTGCGGATCGTGAGCCCAGGTGACGTAGATACCCTTGACTACCGTCGGAGCATGAGCAGGAGGATTAAACGGGAATTGCATTAGTCGGCGCACCGTGATGGAAGAGTTGCTTGGGATCCTTCCACTTGTAGTTTTTGAATTGCCATTCTTGACCGGTAGTCATCACACAGACCACGCGGTCCCACGGATCGACACCAAACTTCGACAAGGCTTCAACACTGTCGACGACCACGTAACGCACTTGTGATTCCATTTCTCGACCGGATGAATCGATGTGGGTCCGCTTCCGGTAGATAGGAATCATATCGTCAGGCTTCACATTGCCTTCTGAGATCGCATGCGCGCGAGCTTCCTGAGAAGGTTCAAACGTTGACTCCTGAAGGAACCGTTTGACATTGTGCATTGTAATGAGAGCGGTTGGGGATGACGAAATCATAATAATCGGATAGAGGTTCTTCGCCTTCTTCGCTTGCATTTTGGGGTCTGCGGTCGCGTTAGTGGACGGAAAACAGCCGTGGAGCGTATGCACAGTACCTGGTGTGGCAGGGGCAGGGGTGGTGCCTGATTTGCTTGCAACCTTGTACTTCTTAAGTTTTTCAGTAAACACCGACCGGACGGAGGTGAAGTTCTACAGAACAACACGTTATTCGAAAAACAACTGAAGGGACGATCCGCAAACGTACGTTGTTTTTTACTCCACGGAGGACCGTGTTTCTGTCTTGCAGCTCAATCTCGTTGAGCTTGATCTTCTTCACAACTTCTACGTCCTGGTGATCCGTGACATATCGTCGTTTCGTGGATGGAGCAAATGAATCAGGTGTCTTGAACTGGGGCGAGGTTGTGAGAGGGAGCGTCGATGTCCGAGAAGGAGGCGTTCCAGGGGGGGTTGTCGACTCGGCTGCAACAATATTGGTTCAGGGTGAAACAGGAGGGCATAGCACTGCGCCTCACTCACACGTTAAGGGAGCGATATTCGGATGATCAGCCGCCTTTCCCTCCAGCCAGTCCACCACACTCTTTCGTTCTGTGACGCTGACAAGTCCCACTGTGAGTCCATTGTCACGCGCCTGCCTCATATATTCGGTAACAGAAGCATCCTTGAGCAGCCATGTAACGTAGATCGCGTCGAGGGTAAAGAAATCCCCTGGACTGCTGGTCGGATCGGACCCAGAAACGCCTGGTTTTCGAAATCTAGTTGGGGTCAACTTTGGCAGGGTTTGGGAAGGTAGGACCAAGTGAGTGGCAGCGGCCAGCGAGGATGTTGGTTCCCCATTTGCGGTGTGAGATATCGTCGACTGGGATTTGATAGCATTCCGGAGAGCGAGCAGAGCATCCTCGGTGCCAGAACCCATGCTGGGCGTTACCTATGTCACAACTCGTCACGGCTGGTCATTCGGAAATTCCCACTGAGTTTAAATTTATTGGCGCTCGTTCTCGGCGATGGAGAACTTGGGTAATCAAGAAACGATGTCTACAAGAAAGTAACGACGAGGGAGATGCATGGCTGTGTTCTGCTAGCCTGCCAACGATAAGTATGCTTCCAAGCGTAGAGATAAGAGGACAGAACCTATGCTAAGGTGCAGTCACAACTCGTCTCGTTTGAATCTCATTTTTGGTGACTGGACTTCCACTCTCTGTACTCCCTCACTACCCTTCAGAAAGTCCAGGATGTCTTGTTTTCGACTGTCCCATTCAACCTTTGGGACGCTGAATAACTGAACATCCGGCAGCTGCCCAACGTTCCCCACATGATTGACCGTGAAGTGGGATGCAGATAGGCCAGAAGGGTTCGTATAGAATGGAGACGACCTTGCGAGTACAACGGCAAGGTAGATGTTAGAGTTATCTGGAGACATCGATGATATAAAGTGCTGGTTGGTGGAGGAGATAGATGATCAATGATTAATGACGTCGTAGCTCGATCAAGAAAGAAAGACCAGCGAGGAAAGTGTGCGGCTACAAACTTAAGGAAAAGAAGTTACACGATACTGCTACATGTCATTG
>Ga0307513_10000949_pt1 | contig 41996 bp, 58 predicted proteins | sample 15_EM_MG_FD_202174 | JGI IMG/M metagenome (GOLD analysis project Ga0307513, IMG submission 202174) | Populus trichocarpa ectomycorrhiza microbial communities from riparian zone in the Pacific Northwest, United States - 15_EM | ecosystem: Host-associated > Plants > Roots > Unclassified | place...
GATGTGGGCACACAACCCCCCCCCCCCCCAACCAGAACGCTCACAGCAGCTTTTCTCAAAACCTGTCAACACCAAAGAGAAAATGTCAAAAAGTTGAGAAAGCCTCGGCAATCGCATTGAGGATGATGGTGATAATAAATGAACAAAATTTGCTAAAAAAAAAACCAGAGGAAATTGCGTAAATTACCATGGGAGGGTTCACGATACGGCATATGCCATACCTTACCATACCGTACGGTAGTGTAAAGTGTCAGCTTATTTCCTATCATATTATCTGAACATGGTTATTTGATGGCACTGGACTGGACTGGGCATAAACCGGGATTCTTACAACAAGTTAAGGGACTGTATTGCCAAACATGCCAACGCACTCGATTCCACACTTTTCCATTTGATCCGCGGAGGTCAGATTGGGGGTTTTCCTATCTTTCCTTCCTTTCTTTATTTTCCTCCCCGCGCCTGTTCATCGCTCGAGTACGGTATGGTATTACCGTAGTTAGGTTAAATACCGTACAATACCTCTTTTGGTAAATAAAGCTTGGAGCTGGAGATGAGGGTACACAAGGTCACTTTAAGCAAATGGCGAAAGAGGAAAAAGAAGGCAATTGGGCAATGCTGACCTAGCGTCATCCCGACTCCTTACGAAAGGGTGAGAGGAAGGGAGGGAGGCTAAAATGAGAGCCCTTGTCGGACCTAATATCATACTTCATAATAACAGTACAGTAGTGCTTGTACTATGATAGAATAACTTATATGACATTATTCACAATTTACAAATCAACGGGCTAGCCAACCAATCTAGAATATCGCCAGTAGCACAAGTACACAGCTGAGGGGACCACAACCACAACTTCTACACTTCTATCATACTCAATATATTATTACCCCCCGGGAGATTTCGACAAAACGGAACCCCGAAGATCTCGACCTGAGCTTGATGGAACCACTGCAGAGAGAGAAGCCAATTTTAAGCTCGTTGCCATACAAAAGCTAACCCCAAAAGGGTAACATCCCCCATCCCTCCCGATCAGGAAAGCAAAAACGCACATCACTCCCATACGGTATCATACATACCGGTAACAGAACCTGATGAATGCTTACCTAACAAGCCACTTCTGAAAATAAAGTAGAAATATATGATAGAGCGTTGATTTGCGGTTACCCACATTTCCACAACGCCCCACGTGCGTGCGATTGGAACTTCGGAAACTCACTCACTCACCCACCCACCCATTCAACCCATTCACCCATTCACCCACCCCCCTCGCCAGCCCAACCAGGGGTATGTAGCATAAGAGCATGCGGGGGGGGGGAAGTGGGGAAATTTTGAAATTAAGGAACATTTAGCTCAAGTGGAGACTGAAGAAAGAACCTCCCCTTTACGGGTATTTCCTCATGGGAAGGGAGGAGATTGAGGGTTTTCCCATCATGCTTTTTTCTTTTCATAATATTACCGTATCTAGTTTTGGATAGTGAATAAATAATGTATGATACCGTGGCTGGCATGATGTGTGTGATATTGTGATGATCAATAATATTGAAAGGGAAGGAGGGGGAGGGAATGGGGCCTGTCGTTATCATCTACCGTACCGTACCGGTATTTAATCTGCTGCTGCTATCGTTGTGAGGGGAAACCTTGCTTGTCTGGAAGGGATGGGAATTAGATTAGCGAGATTCTGCTGGCTAATTTTCTGGATTACTAGTACTCGAGTAGGTATCGTGCTAGTACTGTGCTAGTAGGGAACAGTATTAGTTCATATCTCTAGGGATATATCTACCCGTGCCAAGAGGAGGGAGCGCCGGTGCATACTGTACTCCTTTCGTGCGGTTCTGTTCTGCTGGAGGATTTTACAAGTAGCATTGGTATCATAGGTAGGAAAACTACAGTACCGGTCCTGCATGTATGCATCGCAGGTGGAGGAGCAGGGATAGGGATCATCAAAACCCACGCAAGGAAATTGGGACGAGAAATAATAATAAAAATAATAATCTTGGTCCGATATTAGGAAGGTTTTTATTGCACGACTAGTGGACTAGTGCAAGCAAATAGTCATGAGCACAGTATTGTAGAGTAACTATATCTAAAAATATAGCCATCATGACGCGAACCAGCAAGAACAAAGAACCATTTTTTCCTCCTCTTCTTCAGATACATGTTGCTCCATTCCAAATCCAAGAACTAGTACAGTTACCTGGCACATCAACCTCTGCACAAAGTCAAACCGGGCCTTCACACTTCACATGGTGAAATGATTTCCACTACCACTCCTCGTACCATTTCCATCCCAGTCGAATCCTTACCCTCTGCCGTTCCCCTCTGGCAGCAGGCAAGGCGGCCATACATGGCGCGCACGCACGATGTAGCAGGATCTCGCGATTCGAAGGAAATCGATGGTGTCCCCGGAGGGAAAAGGGAAGGGAAGGGAAGGAATGTACCGTTGAATTGTGGGTGGTGCCTCAAATCTCATGGCTACTACGGGAGGTACGAGTGCTAGCACGGTGGGGGAATCTTGCCGCTGGTCCCCGGACGGAACCGAGTGGGTGCCGTATTGGCAAGCGTGCTCAGGCTGTATGGTAAAGAGTACCGTACCGTAGTCTATGATACAAAGCATTATCATAGCACGAACCAATAAAAACAAAAAACAAAAGTCACCTTTAGCTAGCCAAAAACTCGGTCACAAAAAAACTCACCAAGCCAGCTCAACCTTCTCGAAGCTTGCTCGAGCATTGCACTTGTACGAGTACTTCCAGCTATGCACCCGCACATGGCTCGCTATCCAAGTATCGTTCATACATAACATTGGCAAGCAAGTGCGGATACCCCCATCCCATCCCATCCCATTCCATCCCATCCCCCGGACGTCAAAGGTACTCTTCTCCTTCCCCCGCTCTGCTTCTCCCTCCCTCCATCCCCACGCTCCGGCGCCGCGCAATACTCTACTGCTCGTACCGTGCCATGTCATAAGGCTGGCCCTGCATGGCGGATTCAAGCCTCGCTTCGCTTCACCCTTTCTCACCGACGTTGGCAAATTTTCGCATTGCGTTGTTGTATTGTACTCTTCCCGCTTTGCTTGCGTGATGATTCCTTTTGGCTGCAATTTGCACTTTTATACGGTATGGTTATGCGGCTCCGGATGTTACCGGCCGCGTTTTCGTGTCAAGCGGGACTGAGCAAAAAGTCAGTCAGTCAGTTAGCGAGGGGGGGATTTTTTTTAAATTTTTTGTGGCAGACAGGCACAAGTACCGTATGATACTTGCAAAAGTGTACATACGGTACAGCAAATATGGTGAGAAAAGAGGTTAGACCTTTTTGTCTTGGGTTACAAATATAGCATCATAGGAAGGGTCTTGGAGGGGAGAAGGGGAAGCACATGGTTGGCGTGGGTGTGGATGCCAAGACACTTGGTGGACGGATGAGGGAATGGTTTTCAGGAACCGGGGGTTTTTTGGGGTGGGGCCAGTCTTAGCCCTTCTGGTGCCTGCAACTGTTTGTTTAGGGTTTGCGAGTGGGTGAGTGAGTGAGTGAGTGGTGTACTGGAGGTCAATTGGTGTGTTGTCGGGGGGCTTATTATATATGTGAGTTACAATGGCGGAGGAGAGGAAGAGGGGGAAAGGGGAAGAGAGAGAGAGGCTCGTTCGTGGCGGTGGTTCACCCATACTTTTTATCGGTGGTTTACCGAGATGGAAAGGTACTGTGCTGTAGGGATGAGTTTTGTTGTTGTTGCACTAGGGTTACTTTTTTACTATCATTCATTCCAGTTGCAGCCACCGGATGAAAGGCTCCTCTGTTATTAGTAGCGCGGTGTGCATGCTTCGCATTCTTGCATGAGAGAGACAGAGCTGTGCAGCCCTACCGAATGGCTAGTAGTAAATTATTGGACAATTGGGTATCATAGTAGTGAGGAATGTGCTCGAGTACCAGTACCGGTAGTTGACCTAAACGGTCTTGTTCATCCCGCGCACTTGTACCAGAACCTGTCGGTACTCCCTGCTCCGTCAAACATTTGGACTCGACATCCTCCCCCTCAGTCTCACCAACTCGCGCAGACATTGGCACCTGGAAGACATCAGGAGAAATGGCAATTTCTATAAAAATGGCAATTTGGTGAAAATGGCTCTTTGCAGGCCAAAAGAACGATGGTGCTGTGCGCTGTGCAGGATGGCAACGGAGATGAGCCGGGAAGCTGGTGAAACCTATCCGAATATGCGTCGGGAATCCCTGCAACCAATCTGTTCCCCTCTCTCTTCCTCTTCCACTCACTTCTCACTCTTCCACTCCCTCTCCCTCTCTGGGACATCGGGGCCAAGCAACTGGACATTAATCCTCCCCCACCCCTGCCGCGGTTGGTGTAATTTCGAAACAAAAATGCTCCAGAAGTGGAAGCTCCCAATGCCTCTTTCGCCAATTTGGGGAGGCACAGGGTTCCAGCTTACCCTCCTTTGCCTTGATGGGAGCAAAGTGACTGGATGTTGGAGGATTCAGGGAAAGGGAAAGTAAAACCATTTTTCTCTGGTGCGCTTGACTCTTTGGCGGACGTGCAGTACTTGTATGGTGGATGAATGGGTTGCTGGTCTCGATTCTGTTCGCAGGGCCGTGGTCCTCCTATCCTTCCTTCGTTCCTGGGGAGACAAGATCCAAAAGATCCATAACAATTTGCGGATTCCCATCTGGGTAGCCGCTCGAGGCGGGATACCGAAGGATCTAAAAACGTTTGGTCTGTCTAACGAGCCGCGTGGGTCTGGCCTGTCATTGGGGCCTTTTTCTCTCCCTCTTTCCCTTCCTCTGTCTGGCCCTTGACTCTCTCCCTTTCCCGCTGGTGCCTCTCGTTTTGGGTACTGTTGGCTGGCTTCTGCTGGCGCTGCTCTCTCTGACTTTCTACTGAGAAAGTCTTCTGCTTCAAGAGTCCTGCTGCTGTACTCGTACTGTATCTCCCCTTCCATATTGAGGCCTTTCCCCCGTCTTTTCCTCCCCCTCCCCCACCATCGTGTCCACCATCGGGCGCATCACCACCTTCCTTTGCTCATCACCTTCTTTGCATCGTCAGTGTGCATTCTGTAAGTTATTCTTCCCATTTCCTCTTCCTCCCTGATCCTTATTTTTGGGCCCCCTTTCTGAGGGTTACATTCAAACAATCCCATACTTGTACACTGTACTTCTTATCACTCTTTTCCCGGATCGCTACCACTTATTTTTCCTACTCCTTTTTTTCCCCTTCCCTTTTCTTTGCTTTTTCATGTTTGCCCTCTTCTTACCCTAGCCCCTTCCCTCTCTTGCTGGCCTGGTAGCGGGTTTAGTGGTGCTCAGTTTTTTGCTTGTCCCGACGCTTGGAGTGCCTGCTTTGCTCGCTATTCTTCCGTGTCTCTGTGCGGATCCCCCGTACCGTTCATTCATCCTAGCAAAGCAACTCTTGCCCTGCCTCCTAAATAAATCGGGTAGTCACTGACCAGCTTCCGGAACCTCCAGCCCCCCCTCCCTCCTCCATCGCCATACACAAGCTCATTACACTCGTTTTGGCGCCCTGTCGTACCCGTCTGCAGCAGCAAAATTAACCTGCACTCACGCTCCCTTTTCCTCGTCCCTCTTCCTTCTTTCACTCTTTCTCACTCTCTTTTGTTGCTTTTTCTTCTTCTTCTTCCTGCTCTCTTCTTCTTCTCTCGGAAAGGCTTTTGTCGTTGCCCTCCCCCCCCCTTCCATTCTTTTGTCACTTCTGCTGTTGCGCTCCTTGCTACTGGCTCGCTGCGCTGCGTTTCCCTTTGACGTTTGGTGGAAGAAAGACGCTGTCTCAACGCAAATCCCCGACAACCAGAGCCTCAGGTGACACCCGAGCTACAGGTGCTCTGCGGCCATAATATTGAATTCTCGAGCTGTCCATATTGTCCTAAACAGAGTGTAAGCAGTGCACCCCTCGATACGAATGGTTTGGTTGTTCCTTTGTCTGCCCTCATGTCGCGTCTCGTGTGTTTAGTTACATTGCTACATTTGAAACACTACCCTCGGGTTCAATGAAGCCAAGGCTAATCCATTGAGTATTTTTGGTGGCTAGGCTCGCTCGGAACAAACGAATTTACGATTCAATTCAACGGTGATTATTTCTTCAATAAATCGAAGTGGAGAGTTTCATAGGAATAATTTTCAGAACTTGTGGTTGTCTTGACGCTTGACATCGGCCCAAGTTTTGTTGTTGACTTTGGTTGGAGTTCTGCTCCGTGAGTTTCATCGTGTACCCCTTACTATTGCACCGCCCTACAAGTACTCAATTCTATAACATTCACTTGTTCCCCTGACCTTGGATATAGTGGCCACTGCTGACGCATTTTTTTCCCCCTTCTATTCTCTCTGACAGGCCCCACATTCTTTTCACCAACCTTTTTCTTCTTTCTTTTTCTTGCATCGTCAAGTCCACTCGTTTCAAAAAAGGCATTATATCGCGACATCTGCACAGCTGGGTACGCGAGATCTGATAACCTCAAGTCGGAACGTTCGACTTATTTTGTTTTACTTCATTTTTCATTTATTTTTCTTCGAGAGGTAGAGAAGGGAATCGTATACAAAGGTGCGTGGTTCAAGGGAAATAGCGCACAGCCGCAAAGATGAAGACTCCTCGAAATGTCTTCACCATTGCGCTGCCAGTGCTCTCATCACTCGGTCCAGTTTTTGGAATCGGCCACGCAAATGCAGTCCCGGTGAATAATCCCGTCCCGAATGCACCGAGGTACTACTTCCCCAGGCATATCAAGCGTGCGGTCGATAATACAACGGTCCCCGCCCCTCCGCCTCCGTCGACGGGTGAACCAAGTACTACAGCCACTGATAGAAAGGACCTTGACGGCTTTCTGTCATCTTTGTTTCCCACTACTACGGAAAGATTGGTTCTGTCTTCGTCGTCGAGCGATGATGTTGTTGTGACTTCAATAGTCAAGGTCACGACAGTTGTGGAAAGTCCACCAACCTCACCTCCGATATCGGTATCAACCACTGGGCCTCCTACTATACGAGAATCTAGAAGTTCAACCGGATCTACTACCAGCCAATCGGCCGCAGGATCAGCTACAACCACTGATAGCGCGACTGCGTCGGGGTCGCAGGGACTGGTCTCGTCTGCTCCTTCCGGTACTACTGATAAAGCTCTTACTAGCATAGTGTCTTCTGTTGCATCGTCCGTAACCTCACCCGCTGCATCACCGACATCAATTGCCGATTCCGTTACTTCGGCCGTTACAACACCCACCTCGGCTATCGGTTCTTTGACTTCGAATGCCCTTTCTCCGACTTCGGGCGTCGGTTCTTTGACCTCTCTGCCGACCAAAGCATCTACTGATGCTGGTGCTTCATCGTACCCAGCCGGAACCACGGATAAGGCAGCACCGACTACCACTCGCAAGTCGGATCTGCCACTTACATCGGTGCTCTCCTCAGCCCTTAGCTCTGTTCCTCAATTATCCGATTCGACAACGGACAAAGCTGCAACGACAGCACCGACTACAGTTCCCGGCTCATCTTCCGCAGGTGCCTCTGGGTCATCCAGCGGTCTTGGTTTGGGTGTGACGTCGGTACTAGACACTATTGCATCCAGTTCTGCTACTGTCGTACCCAGTAGTCTTACCGATTCTTCCATATCCGCAAGTGGTGGGAACTTGATTTCTTTTTTCATATAATTTCTTTTTCTTGGGCAACAAATTCTAATTTTTCGTAGGAACGATCTCTGGGACACCCGTTGCGTTGCTTCCAACCTCGGTGCTTCCCACCACCCTGCCATCGAAGACCGCTTTGGTATCGACAATCCTCTCGTCTCCAGCCCCACCGTCAGGTACCTCCTTAGTATCGACAATTCTCTCGTCACTGCCTGCCGATACTTCGCTCGCCCCTTTGCCTACAACTCTGCCGAAGGATAGCACTTTAGTACCGACAATTTCCTCTGCACTGCCTACCGATACTTCGCTTGCACCTTTGCCCACAACCTTGCCGACGGATAAATCTTTGGTACCCACAGTTTCCCCAGTGCTGCCTACCGATACCTCGCTTGGAGTTTTGCCCACGCCCCTACCGACGGATAAATCTTTGGTGCAGACAGTTTCCTCAGCGGTGCCCACTGATACTACGCTTGGGCTTTTGCCTACGTTACTGCCGACGGATAAATCTTTGGTGCCGACAGTTTCCTCAGCGGTGCCTACCGATACTTCGCTTCCACTTTTGCCCACGGCCCCACCGACGGATAAATCTTTGGTACCGACAATTTCCTCAGTACTGCCTACCGATACCTCGCTTGGACCCTTGCCTACGGTGCTACCGACGGATAAATCTTTGGTACCTACAGTTTCCTCAGCGGTGCCTACCGATACTTCGCTTCCACTTTTGCCTACAGTCCTGCCGACGGATACATCTTTGGTACCGACAATTTCCTCAGCACCGCCTACCGATACTTCGCTCGCCCCTTTGCCCACAACCCTGCCAACGAATACCGCTTTGATACCAACAATTTCCTCAGTGCTATCTACCGATACTGCGCTTGGACTTTTGCCTACGGGTCTACCGACGGGTACATCTTTGGTATCGACAGTTTCCTCTGTACCACCTACCGATACTTCGCTTGTACCTTTACCTATACCCTTACCGACGGGCACGTCTTTAGTACCGACAGTTTCCTCAGTGTTACCTACTGATTCTTCGCTTCCTACTTCCCCACCTACTGCTCTGCCCACTAGCTTGCCTGTAGGGACAGGTGGTTCCACCACTTTACCAGCTGACACCACTAGTCTCCCAACAAGTACCTATACTGGTGTGCCAAATCCTACCTCGTTGACTCCTTTGCCTACCAGTCCGACTGCTACTTCTATTCCGGTTGCCCCTTCCAATCTGGTGTCATCACCTAGTTCTTATACCGGGACAACAACCTCAAGTGCTGCTCTCGGCCCTGTTCTATCCGACAAACCCACAACTTCAGGTGTCTCTACGCCATCGACAAATGGTGTTGTCACTTCAGCGAAAACTCGTGAGCCGGTGACAACTGCACCAATTGGTACTGGGGCTTCCCTGACGCCGATTGTTTCTGTGCCAACTGGAAGTGGGACAAAAGTAGTTCTTCCAACGAAGCCCACAACATATCCCGGAGCCACATCGGTCGAGGGAACGGGGAGTACCACCTCCCTCCCTGCGAAAACCTTGGCTCCTGTCTCGACCGAGACTGGTCCTGCAACGACCATAGCAAATACTCAATGGATCCCTACGCAGCTGTCTACTGCCCCTGCTTCAACAATGGTTACTCAGGTTGTCACTGCTATCCCCGGATCCAGCATACTCAACTCAGCTGCTACAACCCAAGGTGTGGAGACGGGAATTCCGAGTAGCTTTCCTAAGGTTGTCACACCTGCTGGGGGGATGCCCCCGAAACCTGGAAACTCTACTCTTGTTCGCTTTGGTTTCACTCACCAGTTGAATTATGGATTCGTTGTCAAAAATTCCGTAGCTGTTGCTCAGATCTTTGAGTATCTTCCTAAGGGGATTGCTTTTGGGCTTAGCATCGACTCATCTAATGTTACCATGCACCATCTTCAGCCCTTAGATACAACCAAGACAAAGGGATATATTACCACTTTGGCGTTCGTGTTCATCCCTAATGACTTGGTCGACAAGATGGATCTAGACCGCAGGAATCAAAACTCCAAATTGTTCCAGAATCCTGACCCTCCGGTTAACCAGATAATCGACCTCCTTGATCCTACTGTTGCTCTTCGTGCGACTGAAGCAGAGTTGACGGGTGAGGGAACTGGTATGCCCGGTGATGGAAGTTGGTTGGGTGGATCTGGAGGAAACCAGGGAAGTGCGAGTAACAGCGATGGTGCCCCCTTGGGCAGCAGTGGTTCGGAGGGGTATGTTTCCAAGAAGAGTGTTAGTGTAGGACTCGGGATTATGGCCGGTGCAGCTGTCTATGGTGCTGCCATGTTCCTCGTTGCCCGAAGGTATAGACGGAGGCGCAGCAGACATAACAGATCGAGCTCAATCGGCCGCAGTGCTTCACCAGGAAGCAACCCCGCCAGTGGCCTGATGAGTAGTGCTGGTCCCGTTATGCACGGTGCCAGAAGTCCATATGGGACTGTTGGCGTGCCGCATGATAACAGGGGAAGTAGGGGGAGTGGAAGGACCAGTGCCAGGACACAAAACATTTCTGGGCCCATGATGGCGGAAAATTCTTTGGGTTGGAATTAGCGGTTGTAATCGACATCTCCTCGGGATTGGTCGGCCTTTTGAGTACAGGGCGTGCCGCCAAAAAAAAAGAGAAAAAACATTCTAGAAGAGAAAAGCGTTCCTATTCCAGGCATTTCCGGAAATGACTGTTTCTTCCAGCCTCGCACTTAGATAATTACTTTTTTTTCTTTACAATCCATTCCCCGTGCGTACCCTACCAATGTATTTGTAAATCTCTCACAATCATCATCCACCCGACTCCTTTTTTTCTGGCGGGATTCGAACTTCTTTTCCACCCTTTTTTCTTTTCTTTTTATAACTTATATTCTCTTCTTTAGTAACGGCGTTGGATTGGTTTTTATCCCTTGCTGTATTTTTTACCTTTTTAACTTTTATTTGGGGTTGACATGCTGCGTTATTATACCATGGTTTGTGTGAGTGAGTGATTCTGGGGGCGGGGGGAAATTTTTATCTTTCGACATGTTGGTTTAGAATCTTTGCGTTTAAGTAGGGGGAGGGTAAGGGAATGAAGAAATGATTGTGAGAGATTAACTTGACACGCTTTCCTTTCCTTTTTTTTCTTCTTTGTTTTTTATTTTTCTGTGTATTTTGGGTTTCTTTGGTTGGTTGATTGATCGTGGAGATATCGTTCCGTACGTATTATCTGCGCGAGTGTATAAAGTTCCCCCCCGCCTTCCGCTCGAACATATCCCCCCATTATTACTGCCACTATTACTATTACTATTATTATTATTATACCCTATACTGCTACAAGCTACTCGCGCATCTATATTTTCTTTTTGTCTATTAAATTTTGTACCATTTTTTCTGTGTCATTACCTCACTGTTGGAATTAAGAAAGGGAGAGATATGTATCCAATCAATATCCGCATTGCCCTAAATAGAGAGGGGTATGATACCCCATTTTCTCTTTCCCTAAATGCGTTTTCTCCATTTATTTCAAATTCCATTAGGGTCTGAATATAGGCCGTGATAGTCTGTGACGTGAGGTTCACTGTAAAGGACCACATGGCGCAGTACAGAGTGATGGCAAGTCATTAAACAAGTCTTGGGGATTATAATGTAGTTTTATTTTCTTTCCTTCTTCCTCTTCTCCCATTATTCTTCTCGCTCGACTGTGGGGGGGAGATTCATTCAACTTGGGGTTGTTTCCTATTGGTGCTTGAACCGACGGGTTATATCTAGTGGTTTATAGTTGTATTACACGATGAGATTATATATATGTTGGAACAGAGTGATGGGAAGAGGAACTACGATTGATAAAACGTAGGTATAATAAGAGGTATACCAAAAAAATTGAAAATAAATAAATAAATAATAAAAAGGGACCGTGGTATTATGAAAGGAATTGGGGATTGCGTGTATGTCACACCGGCCACTAGACATCTCCGTGGGGGGGAGGGTCGTTTATCTATTTATTTGGCTATTTATTTATTTATTTATTGATAGTTATATAATATTATAATAATATTATGATACTCACTTTCTAGTGTGATATTTACTACTAGTATATACTGATTATATCATACCTGCTGAATTGTTCAACCAATGAATGGACTAGAGGAGATTTTACCTTTAGGACTTGGCCCAGATGCAGTTGTTAGAGAGTAAGGTGGGAGCTTTAGCAGCTATAATTTTTGAGTCACTTTTTATGTTCTATCAAGTTGAGTAAACTTCTTGATTGGTGAAGGAGCTGTTAAAGCTTATATTTGAATTAAAGGGAACATCAGAAGGAAAGAATATAAGGAATGGGGAAGAAGGAGGTACCCAACTTGAACCAACCATACATACTATCTGTAATATCGCAAATGCAAGAAAGTTCAAGACACTTACCATGTTTAATGCTAGGAGGTTACAGCAAATAAGAGTGAAAAGAGGAACCTGAATACAACAGCAAAACTAAGCGAATCGGAATAGAAACCATTCATGCAAAGCAGACCACTCTGACTTGCCAGATGTTCAAGACACATTATTACCGAGTATGTAGCCTTATACAGTCATAGATGGCCAGGAGAGACCCTGCACACTTTCAATCTGAGTGCATGCTTGGCATCATGGAAACATGGTAGGGCAGGGAGGAGGCTTGTTCTGCAACTTACCTTTTATTGATATATATAGATGAGATGAACCTACCTGCTTGGAATGGGTAGATTTCCCTCTTTACCCGAGGGGTTCTGTTTTCGCACTTGACATATCTGGTTCCCCTGGTGGGGGGTCATGATTTGCAACATGATAATATTCTTTTGTTGTTTACTTGTTTGGTTTGGTTGGTTGGGGGTTGTTTTAGCACAGGGATTTTTTAATTGTAACTTTCAATGCTTGCAGTGGATTTTTTTGTACTTTGTCTGTGTAAACCGCCGATTTAACCCAAAAATAAAGTAATAATAATAAAATAAAATGGGATAATACTCAACCAACGAAAGCAGAATGGAAAGGGATGCATCGTCAAAGCAGTGCCGGGGGAAATCCCAATCCCGTCCAACCCAAACAAATAACCCGAACTTTTTTTTAAAAAAGAGAATTATTATTATTAACTCTCTCAATACTCGGGTACAATATACTATACCGCTCCGAATCCTTAGCTAGTCTAGCCTCCACATCACCATCATCAAACGCTGTATACAAGTAATCCACAGCGGCTGGCGCGGGCAGTATCATACGGTACCCCCACTACACCACTCACTTACTCACCTACTCACTCCCTTACCTCCCTCCCCTCCGATTGAAAAACACCGCATGTACTATATACTAGCAACCGCACGATACCCACCCATACTCTACCCATCAGCAATATCACCACCGCGGCAACCTCGGAAGAAAAACCCCTTCGCGCAAGCGCGGTTTAAAAAACAATTTTTTTCTTTCTTTTTCTCTTTTTTTTTTTTTTGTAAAAAAAAAGAAGATGTGAGGGGCCGGATATATAAGTCTAGTCTAGTCTAATCTAGTCTACTACTACAGTAGTGCAGTGTAGTTATATATTAGTACAACACGACGGGAGGCACTTATTAGATAAAAAAAACAACTTTCATTAGGAACCCTTTTTTCCAAAAATGTCTGTGCGAGTGAACTTATTACATATTATTATTGACGTTATGGATGTGGAGGGAGGGGGCTTACGCCTTGTGGTGAGTATATATGGTGCGGTAGCCCTTTCGTTATGATAATGTACGATGGCGGTTCTGGTTGGTTGGTTGGTTGGTTTGGTTGGTAAGTGAGTGACTGAGTGGTTTGACTGACTAACTAACTGATTAATTGACTGATTGACGTTTCTTGATTAATTAATGCTCTGGTGTAGTGCTAAGGGAAACTGGACCGTGGTAGGTAGACTAGATTGGGTGGGACGAGACTGGGTGAGCTTTTTCTTGCTTTCCTTCTTTCCTTTTTCCTCCATCGTAGGTGATTACGGTAATATTTGTTGGTGTGGTTTATATAATAGTTATTATATGGTTCGTCCGCGGTGTTTCTTATATTGTGTGATGGCTATATTATACAAGTGCGCACATATGTATTTGCAATATGATGCAGTAGTCTAGGCGTCATATCTAGAGTATCTTGTGTGGTATTATACGAGGAGAGAGTCTTCCCTACCTCCTTCTATTTTCGATTTTGGAGGGAGGGGGGGCCGCTTGATCTCGACATGTTCAATATGTTTGATGAGTGGGGTTCATATGCGGTGGGTACAGTACAGTACTGTGCTGTAGGACAGTCTAGACATAGTACCAGTAGCTAGGAGAGCATATTGTATCAAGTAAACGAAACAAGGAAAAAAACAAAAACAAATAGTCCGTCCCCTACCAAGACCAGACCGGTTGTCGTCTTCACTTTACTCACCCATCAATACAGCACAATACCTCATCAGCACGGGCCCACTTCACTGGCGTACTATACCACAATCCGGGGATTGCGCGCCAGCCGATCCAGTCCAATCCAGCCGTGCGGGGAAGAGGATGGTCGCGCAATCATGCGGGCTCAAGGTTCCTATACTTCTTATATTACTCTGCTGTCTACGGTGCGGTATCCTATTCCCTCACTATAGTGCTTTGGGGGTACCTGTCGGGGAAGGTTTTCGGCAGCCACTTGGGGTAGGGTGATCTATAATCGCTATGCTAATCTGATCGTCGAGAGCGCGCGCGCAGATCCGTATCTGATCTGCGGTAAGTTGCTACCGTAGAACAGAAAGAGGAAGGGGTGGGGTGGTGCTTTCATCTTTTCCCCCCCTTTTCCGCTCGGTAGAATAGCGCAATGATGCATGCCGAGCCTCATGCTAACTAGTTTAACCAACGACAACCTGCTTATCCTATGGTCGGAGTGGGAAGAAGGTGGAAAGGCTACTGTGGTTTTTTCTCCAGTGCCTGATGGTTGCTGCTCCAGTTAGTCTACTGGTTCTTGATACAGTCACGAGACAAGAGCCTTGGTGAAACGGGGTTTCTCTTTGCCTCTTTGACGTGCCCCGTCCCCGCGCGGACCACTGATTGTGCAATATCATACTTGTATCCCTTTTTCTCGTAGCGCCGCAAGCTTCGGCAAAGTCAAATTTTCGTTTCACCAGGGCTAGTGAATTTATTATACTGTACTTGCGCAGTGCGCCCCGGCCTTTTTTGTCAATTCCAAATGCACTGGTGTGGCAGGCAGGCGAGCAATAGGGCGGCAGGTTTCGAGGTCGAATCATTCATTTGTTTGTCTAAAAGAGTGTATAATGTAGGAATAGAATAGTCCATGATTTGAGGAAGGGGGAGGGAGCATGTGATTTCTTTTTCGGCTCACCGGCCAACCATATAACTTAATATCCTTTTCCTTTCGAGAGAGGGATAGAAAAGAAAAAAAACACAAGTCGATCGATTGGATATGGAAGGGGTGCGTGAGGCACCGCACCGATAACCAAAAAAGAAACTAGGCCCTCCTTCCTTAATAAATTTGAAGGAAAGGGCTAAAGGAAGAGACAAAAAAACAACGAAAAACGCATGGGGGCTAGGACCGTTGAGATGCAAGTACGGCCTGCAGCAGAGTAAATCAGAAAAAAAAAAAAGATAAAAACAAGCAAACACTGACTTTTCCCTGCTTCAATTGGAGATCTCTCCTCAAAACCCGAAAAGGAGAGGGGAGTGAATTTCAAAGAGAAGATGATCCTTTTAACCGTTAATTCGTTTCACCGTTAGATAATGATTCGCATAATGAAGGTTTCTGATTTTCGATTTCGTGACACGGTCGATCTCTGGCTGACGTTTGAGACCCGTTCCTGAAAGGGGTTAACCAATCGCGTTAGGTCGCCGCAGCCGGCGCAGTCGACTCGGCCGACGCCACAGGATCATTAATCCCGAGGAGCGTCACCTCGCTAGTTTGCCGGGGGTGTTAGCCATTTGCATTCTCAACGCCCTTTTTTTTATCATCTCTTTTTTTTCCCTCAGACAAGCAACATTATTATGCATGCCACTTGGGAATCACAAAACAGAAGACTTACAATATGAGAGTCGCATTTGGTGGTACCAAGCTAAGAAATCCACTATGATGTAAAGACATCTCTCAGTTTAAGATCGTAAAGACGCCTATGCTGGGCATAGAAAATTTCGGACCAGAGTGGGGAAAAGGCTCGAAAGACAGGACGTGATATGTTCATACCGTTCACCCAAGCCATAATCACTACATATACTCCTTGGTTAGCAGTCATATTCCTCTCCCCTTATCGAGACAAATGGTTAAGGTAGGATAGTGTTTTTTCTTCTTCAAAGTACCCGTAGATGCATTGGGGGGTTCGAAAGCTCGGACGAAATAATAAATAGGGAAAAGTGAAATCAATTAGAGGGATAACTGGGAGATATTTACCCTGTGATAGTGAGCTTACTGCACTCGCCTAGCGACATCTGGAGTAGAGCTTCATCCCAGCCTACACGAATTGAGTTTGTTAGAAGCATAATCTCTGGGTCAATTGTTGAGGGTGGAGTGGTTGGAATATTTAATAGAGGGGTGAGGTGTAGAGGATGCTTGTTGGTAGGCTCGCCTTTGATAACCTTACCAACGCCGATTTTAGTTTGGAAAGGCATGTGGCGGTCAAACGAGGAGTCGAATCTTTCAATTCGTAGGAATTAGTAGCTGTGCTAGGTAAAATTATTGGACCGAATAAAGGGCTTAGTACTTGGAACCATCCATCAGTGTGCCTACGTAATGCATAGTGACTCTGTCCCCTTTTTTGGGATAGGTCTTGCCATCGCCGGCCGTGATACGCTGAATTTCCACTCCCATGGTAAAGCCAATTGGTCGATGATGAGACCTGGAGACGAGGGAGGTTTTGAAAAATTTGCAATGAGTCGAAGTTTTGAATTGGAGAGTGTGATGTAGCTGCGCCGAGCACAGATAGATGATATAAGGTCAAGACAATGAGCCCGTGCTTATAACCGATTTTTTGGATGCTAAAGTTGAAAGGGGAGGAAAGGGGGAGGATAGTAGCTTATATTCAAAGATAACCCGAAAAGTAGAGTGGGGTTTGGAGCACAGCCTGACCGGTAGGAGAAGCGATGGAGATGGTTCATAGAACCAAAGGTGAGGGAGATTGGGAGGAAAACGGAATAGAAGAAGGGAGAGGGGGGAGGTGGAAGGGAGGGAAGAGAGGGCTACCAGAAGGTATCCACAGAAGCATTCATTGGAGAGTGGAAGTTCCGGGTGATGTAAGGAGTCGGGGAGGCGGCCAGTCTGCCACCAAGTGATTAATTGCACGTTCATTCATTCATAAGTTTCCTACAACCATAGGCTCCGGTACTCCTTCGTTGATCCTCTGGATTGTATGATAGCCGTCTGGAGCAAGTACTGTAGGGTAGGCTCGGGCCTGCGCGCAGGGGGTGGGGAACATGGAAGCACAGAGGCAGAAACAGCATGAGTTGCAGGAGGATCTATTTAGGCTCGATGTTTTGTAGTGCCAGAGGATTGTGCTGGGAACGCTGATGGTATATCACAAATGTAATGCGCTCCTATGGTCAGTTCCAGTACATGAGACAGGTGACTTGAGCTAAACTTTGATGGGTTTCGATTGCTTGGTTAGTTGGCTGGAGAGGTAAAATTATGGAAGGATCATGAGTGAGCGTATGAACTGTATTGTATAGTATAATGCGGGAAGGGCGCCTTGGGATCTCTGAGTTTTCTGGTTGGGCGGAGGAAAACATAGCCAACTGCCCAAGCCTCCCAGTCAGCCAGCCAATTCTGCATCCTCGCGGTCAGAGCTCTCAGCGTTAGCCAGGGTGAGATCCCTCCAAGTGTCGTCCAGGAGCTTTTTTCTTCTATTGCCCGAGATGTGGGAAATTCATCCTTAACACCGGTGTTGAAGCCCAACTGAAGTTGCAGGACGGAGAAGGCAAAATGTCTGGCCTGATAGTGGATTTGTAGTTGAGGAACCTCGGTAGTGTTAACATAAGCCAATGCCACGCCTTGGCGGCCCGGCTCCTTGATCCAACCCGGTTGAGGTGCAAATGCGTGAGATTGGACATTGGATTGAGAGTCCTCAATGCCAACATCAGCCATACTTTTATGCCCTCGTAAAGGGATGGTTTTGTGGCTGTGTCCCCTAAGTATAGTTTAACAAGAATGGTCTCGAGATACTCAAGAAATGGCTATTGTATGGTACGCCCTCTTGAGGGCACCAGTTTCAGGTGAACGACATTCAGGGGTCTCATGGGCTTCTGACGCGACCTCTAGAAACTCTATAGATAACTCCCGCCTGTCAGACTTTCCAAACTCTTAATACGCAGCCTGGAGAGGCAAAACATGTGCTTTTCTGGGTTGCCTGGATTAGGCATTGGAGAAGCATGAAATACTTACTTGTATAGATGGTTCTATGCATGTATCATGCTCTATGTGGTGTACCCAAACAACCCATTAATCAACAATCTATCAGTTATCTACTGTGTCCTTTTTTGGGGGATTGAGTGAGGAAATTTCCAACCGTCGGCCAGTTCCGACCAACTATCTGGCGGATGATAAAAATTTTCTGAAAAATCTCAAAAAAAAATAAAAATAAAAAAGACAAGTATCCCGGGCTTTCGACTTGGTTAAGCTGCCGGCAGGATTCCTTTGGTGACATGGCCGATTCTTTGGTGAAAATGCTACAAGGTCTATGTGATGCCTTTTTTAAAAGTACTGTACTATGATACCCCATTTGTCGTTTTGCCGATGCTATCGAGCGGAGACTTTATTGCGCGAGATTTGGATGGATTAGAGGTTTATAGCTCCCGTTGTACTGTACGATCGTACTCGTCGTTTTTACTGTTAGTCTATGTTAATTGCATTTCCCGCTTCCGCCGCCACTACAAAAACGCAAAATTGGTATAATGTCTCACAAAAATTGCGGTGTGAGCCTAGGGTTGGATCTGCTACCGGTAGACGACCCGTAAGCTGAGTGAGAGGGAGATTGATTGTCCAAGAATAGACCAACGATGAGATGTTCGTTTGTCCTACCATAGCTAGCTTTTCTTCTTTTTTTTCGTACCACTGTATGATGTGTCTGATCCTATCTCATGCTAGTTATCCAGCCCTTACTAATAACTCATCATTGAGCCGCCCCACTTGTAAACACCTTTCTTACCCTTTTCCAAAGAAAACCCCCATATCCACATACAGTATATACCATACAACACAACCCCAACCATACACACAAATCGCACATATCATACATACACACATACATACACAATGTCAAGTGTGACAGTAGCTACTCTAAACCGTATCTCCCGTGAACGTCTACGCACTCTGCTACTAACCCAGCACAGCCAGCCTGGCGAGGAGAAAGTGGTAGTAGTAGATGTCCGGGATTCAGGCATGTTTTTTCTTCTTCTTCCCCCCCCTCCTTTCCCCTCCTTGGCTTTCCCGTCTTAACAAACAGGATGCAGACCACATCGGCGGCCACATAAAGTCCTCCCGCCACGTACCTTCCGGAAGCCTAGACTACACCGCGGCAGAGCTGGCACGGCAACTGAAAGACGCGGAGAAGGTAGTTTTTCACTGCTCGTTGTCGCAGCAGCGTGGGCCTAGTGCTGCGCTGAAGTACCTGAGGGAGAGGGAGAGGTTGTTTGACCGGGAGAGCACCGTGGAGGCTGTGGGAACAAAGGAGGAGGGGAGGGAGGGAAAGGAGGAGGGGGAGTTTAAGATGCAGGAGGTGCTGGTTTTAGAAGGGGGGTTTGTGGGGTGGCAGGACAAGTATTTTTTATCCCTTCTCTAATCAACGATGCTTTGCGTGCTTTTGGGGATCAGGACTAATGGAATTGGGGATATCATAGGTACGGTGATGATGAGCGCTTGACGGAGAATTATAACAAGGAGCTTTGGGAGGCAGGATATTAGATTTTCTTTCTACTTCCTCCCATCCCCCATTCCTCTTTCTTGACCTTTTTTACTTCTAGAAGTTGAAGTATTGTAGTTTGTGAAACAGAAGCTATAATACCCTTACTATATCGCAATCTCCCCCACCGTGAACTCCAAAATTGCAGCATAAAATCCCAATACATGGCATCGAGATTTCCCCTATATACTCCCCCATTCATCCCTCTCCCGCCTCCACACCACTATATTAAGCCAAGAAACAATCACCTCAACAACTATTACCCCCCCCCCCCCCAATCAGGTTAAAAGATTAAAGAGAGAAAAAAAACCTGCTCTTGCAGCGAAGATCAGTGAAACAAATCACTAAATCTAGCCAGCTCGGCTGTCGCTTATCGAACTCACTCACTGGATCCGCATGGCACATTTTGAGAGAAAAAACGGCAGATGTTTGATGTTCCGCAGGGAAGGGAAGGGAAGGGGAGGGAAGGGAAAGGATAGCCTTAAGACATTCTAGACTGCCCGGGTTTGGGGTGCACTGTACAGTAGGGGGTGATAAGGTGGGGTAGGTTATGCAGGGCGTCGGTCATGATGGGCAATAAGCTGTGGAATCGTACTGGTGGTATGATACTCGTAGATTATGGGTGTGTTGCGGGTAGTGAGGTGAGGGTAAATGTACGAAGAGTGAGTATTTTGTGGAGGGAGAGGGGGCACTGTTAGCAAAGTTAAGTTGCAGATTGTTTATTGTCCTGAAATTGAAATAAAGTGCTTATACGTATCCCAAGCACTCGACCAAACTAGCACACCCCCATATGATGCCATACAAACAAGCGCTCCCACTACCATGCTCTCACACAACCATCCCATCCTCCCCCCTCTGCATCATACAACCACAGGTACCGCATATACAAGCATCCCCTCTACCTACCATGGGCCACAACCACCACCACCATCACGCAACTGTCGTATAATAATATACTGTACCTCTTCCGTCCCCGAAGACCCACTCTGCCACTAACCTCTCCACACGGGTAGAAAACAAAGTAGTCACAACCACCACACCACACCACATCACACCACAAACCTAAATACCCGGAACAAACCCAGCCCAAAAAAAGGACCACTGGGGGAAAAAAAAAACTCTCAAAAGTCGATACGATACGATAACCCACAGTAGTCTAATCCTACAAGCGATCGATCCCTCTCACGATATCTCATTGGATGAGAACCCAATCAACTCATGAGCTCTCTCCCACAATACCCCCATTGGGGTTTGCAATATCAATACCAATATCGAGCGGGCAAAAAGAAAAAGAGAAAGAAAGAAGAAGAAAACACCTCCGAGCCATTTTCCCCTGTTAGGGGTCCAGTCAGGGAAGGGTATCTTCACCTAGCGGTGTGATAGGATGGAATTGGAGATCCCATCGTGAGAGGCGGATCTTGAGTAATCCATTTCTGGAAATGATCCCTTTCTATGATACCCACGAGTATTTCCCATCCCGATTGCCTAGGACCGAAGGCGCTCCGGGCACACCTCTCACCGCAGAAATGAAAATGAAAAAGATGAAAAAAAGTTCAAAGTCATTTTCATCAGAGCACAGTTGATATGACCTGCGGACATAACATCTATGCCATGCAGTACATAATTTTTTTTCTTACAAAACGACCGACTGGCAGTAGTGACTGCGTTTCGAATGTCTACGGATCCTTATCCTGTATGTCCTGGATGCGAGCACCTAGAGCCCCTACAGGAACTGGACGTTATAGAATACGCCAAGGACGCCCTGACCTAGCCAGAGATTTTCTCTGCAGCAAGAGCGAATTCATATTCCCTTACTATAATTGGCGATCAACCTCATGTTTTAGTACTGTTCACAAAGTATGATACTAACTAAACAACCGAATAAATAGGGAAATGTTGAAGGGTCTATGAATACAAGTGCGGGTGGCCAACTAGTGCCCGGAGCCAGAACCACAGAGCAAGTTCGGTCGATGCTCATATCAGCCAATACCAACACACTGGCACCACTGGCACAAAGTGATGGATAAACTGAGAAGGATTACTCTCGCACCCAACCATCACTTTATGAGACGTCCCTGCACCTACCGCACAACAAAAAGAAGAAGGGGTCATAACCACCTAGAAGATCTAATCAGATCCGTTGTGTAGCGCTCCATCTTTTCTTCCTCCTTACTACCAACAACAAAACATACTCGGAAGGCCGGGAAGAGCGGGCAGAAGAAAGGAATATCTCCAGCTCTGTGGGATAGTGCAAGAGAAAGCTTCCTCCGAGATCTCCGCACTATCCGGAGATGGGAGTTACTGGGGCACAGGCTCGAGATTAGCTAAAGATGGAGTAAGAATTGCTCCTAACTCCCTCGAGATCTTAAAGGGTCCACACTAGTATACAAGCACTGGAGCCGTGTCCATTGGTTGATATAATTGGGGAGAATGAGAGAGAAACCCCGCAGATGGTACCCCTGTTCGGCATATTGCAGGGTTTGTTTTTGGGTGCTGTGGGGGTGGGGTTTGGTGGGAATACAGTTAGGCAAGGTGATTTAGGTAGGTAGAGGATGTCACGCATACCGCACAGAAGAACGGCACCGAGAGGAGGGGGTCATCGTTGGTGTGGGAGGCTGCTTCCATCAATCCGACTTGGCTGAAGTGCGGTCAGACAGTATAGTCATAGAAAATCACTCGGCTGAGGAAATTCTGGTGTGGGTATTGTGGGTAAGCTGAACAGTAGTGCGCTTGTATGGTATGATATGCATGATACTTGTATACTTGTAGTGGAAATTGAGTTTTTTTTTGGATGTGGTGTATTTATTTATTTAATAATGAGTGGGTGGGTGGGTTGGTGTGCTGAGTGAAGTTTTCCCGTCGGGAGGCAAGGGGTAAAACTTTCTTTTTTTTAAGTGCTTACGACAAACAGAAAGATCCGGGTCAGGCTCTCCAATATACTCGCGGTCGAGTTGGAGGGACCCTTCCTATGGGAACTGCCACCTTAGGTGCTAGCTTCAATTCTGCGGCGGGAGCGGCGTGTCGTTTATTATACGGTACTAGAGCCTTTTTTTTCTTCACCCCCCTCTCATACTCGTACAGGTTTGACTTTAGCCCATCTGTAGTCTAAATGTATCGTATTGTGCAGTACTATACGGTATTTCGTTCTGTATGGGAAAAGTGGATTTTCTTTTCCCCTCCACGGCCTAGCCAACCAAACCAAACCAACACCATGGAACTCTTATTTTTCGCCCCCCCATTTCGGTAAAGTGTATGGTGGTTTGATTCTCCCTGTAGCAGATTAGACAAGAAATGGAGAAGTGAAATTAAGGTACATGTACAGCACGCAAGTTAGAAGAAAGGAATAGAAGTCTGTAGATATTATAGCCTAAAGGGGGGTTTGCACTCACTAAACACTAAAGGCTTGTAAAGAGCGACTACTCCAGTAGGAACCACAAAAGAAAGAGAAAACTTCAAATGCAGGGCCAGGAATAACAAAAAGAAAGAAAGAAACCCCTGTTTTTCGCTCCAAAGGACCATGTAATTTTTATTCCCCCAATGGTAAAATTATATACATCATAGCTCAGTTTTGCCCTTTGTATAAGCAATTGCTGAGCCCAAGGAATTTGATCAGGTCATATTGTGCGCCAAGTACTGCAAGTCTCGTCCTCGCGGAAAAGCGTAACAACTTCGTTTAGGCAATACTAACGCAATCGCAAGCGATTGGGTCTCAACCAAATAAGACCCCGGTGGTTGTTTGTTGCGTTGTCGAGAGAAGCAAGCCGGTCCCCCTTGGGGGGATTGTCGGATCGACAGCCGAAAACCAACGAATTCTAAATAATCCGGGATCCCGGCCAACAGGGGGCCAATCATAAGCGAGAAGCATTCTGATAGGACAAATAGAACCTCACATAAATACCACTAGCGTCGAGGTGCCTATACCCCTTCCAAAGGTACCAATAGTGGAGACATTTACTTGCCCGGTACTTTGCTATAGGCTGTAGGTACGGAATTAGGAAGCGGGAAGGGTTTTTGAAGGTAAGAGCTCGAGTGATCCCGGATGAAGCTTTAATCCCGGTGGCCCGCCGCTCCCTATTTGTTGGCTCTGCAAGGTACGGCCCCACCCAAGAGCAAATTGTGCCCAACACGCATGCTACGGCTTCGTCGATCTATGCATGGTAGTATGACAGCTGCGGCGGGAACATATTGCTTCGATCCGTGAACTGGAAGTCATCACGGCATGTGCAGACGGAAAGCCAAAGCATTCAATCCATATAAGCGAGAGCTCAAGTGGTGCTGAGTGCATAAAATCGATGTGCCAGAGATTCATAAGGCTCTCGTTGGTTTCCCCGTAGAATACTCGTACCAGACCATAACTAATATTAGATATATGACCACACCTACTCTGATAATCACTGCGGAATACCGAGATGGAGGGTCAAACTCTCCTTAGTCATCTATGCCTCGGAAACTAACAGGGGGAAACCAATTTTTCAGTCTATGAAATAGGAATTTCGCCCAATACAACGAGGTTGCCCGCCCGGGGGCGACATGCTGGCAGCTGTAATCATACTCGATCACTCGGAACAATTTGCCCGCCGGCCAGTGAGAAATATGTCCAGACCGCAGGGCAATGCCAAAATACTTGATTTCGGTGAACGTCCCAACGAGAAATTAGCCGGGTTTGTAAGCCGGGGGGAAAATCAGAAGCCATCTTAATCTGGAATTTCTATCCTAGCTCCCATCCAGGTTTTTCCACCAACACTCACTCAAAGCACTCGCCGGCAGCAGCTGCTAGGTGAGAGAATGAATATGAAATTTAGATGCCCTACGAGTTTAGGCATGACACGTAGCCGCCGTAGCCCCCAGCGTGAGCTGCTGCTCCGGCTACCTGCCCAGTGTCTCCTCACGCTAGTATTTTAAATGTTGGAGCAGTTTTGGGATCTCTTGGTCGTATCTAACGGTCTAGATACGGCCGAGCAATGGGGGTGTTCACCATCACGATGGCTTGCATCGGTGGAACCGCTGGCCTAAACAAGAAAGTAACTGAAGGGGTACCATTTTCGGACACGGGAGAGATCTATGGCGTTGGCGATGCTGGAGCAGACCAGGATGCCCGGACTACCGGTAGCTTGAATACATACGGCTGAGGTTTAGAGCTCCAACGGGTCTGCAGAGTCCCTTTGTGCTGTAATGATGTCGGCTGGTATTGGCTTAGAGTATACGAGCACAGTAACCGCCCAGAAATTGCTGACCAGACGCTTCGATCCCCACACTAGATAAACAGGGATTGCAGCAAGTATTGGGGGTTGGCATACAGCGCCCCAGAAGGTACCGGGGTGGTAATGCCCGACCGCGAGTGACAACACTCCATGATGAAGTGTTTGGAAACCGCAATTTTTGATGGTGCTCAAGCACCACAGGTCGGCAGTGCCCAAAAAATGTAAAGGGAGGGATGGGCGGAGGAATATTGATGCAATTCGTAAGGATTACCATCATGGTCAGTCAGAAGTATCGCGGCTCATAAATACTCTCTCAGTGATTTCTAGAGGATAAAGGAGGAGATTGGGAGGTTTGTACCGTGTACATAAAAGAATTGTGGTTTCGTGTGCTGGCTTTTGTTTGATCATTGCTTGATTTCATGAAGTGAGGTCGAGCCTGGTTGTGGCTGGAGGGTCGCCTGGCGACCCTTGACAAAAGTCCCAAAGCAAAAGCTGATTAAGCAACAGAGGCACTCTACGCGAACCCTCGACGCGAACTGCCCAGCTGCCACGACGCCTCTCCAAGACCGGGCACTTTTTCCATCCACCAACAACTTTCTCTCTATCAATTTAGTCGAACAATTACTCTGAAAATGTCGGACATTGATGAGATGGAGGTCGATGAGGAGCATGCCACTACCAACGATGTTACCTTTTCGAGTGAACAAAAAGGGAAAAAACTTAGCAAGGCCAACCTGCCAGTAAGCGCTGGTGATACACTTCCTTGGTTTGTTATTACTACTCTTTTTTTTTTGTATTCTAGGCTGACCTCTATAATTGTTTAGGGTAGAGAAATACCGACCAGACACCCTCAACGATGTCTCTGGACACGAAGACATTCTCACTACGAGTAAGCTTGCACTCATTGTCTGACACTGATGGATCATGCTAAGCGTGTTTGGCCAGTTAATAAGTTTGTTAAAACAAATGTATTCTTGTGCCCCTAAGCCGTTTTTCTTCAGCGCACTAATACTTTCCAGCGACTTCCCCATCTGCTCTTCTATGGGCCGCCTGGAACCGGCAAAACCTCTACGATTCTTGCGCTGGCACGGCATATATATGGGGCTCATAACATTCGCCAACAGGTCCTCGAGTTGAATGCTTCGGATGATAGAGGTATCGAAGTTGTCCGCGAACAAATCAAAACATTTGCATCAACGAAGCAGATTTTCGGGGCTTCCACCAAAACTGATGGTGAACTTGGGGGTTTCAAATTGATCATCCTGGATGAAGCTGATGCGATGACCAGCACTGCCCAGAATGCATTGAGGAGAATTATGGAAAAGTAACGTGTCCCTATCATTCCCCATGTGCATTCCCACCAATGATTGGAGTTCTGGACATCCAGACTAACGTCGTCCCCGTGTCCAACACAGGTATACTGCGAACACCCGATTCTGCATAATCGCAAACTATACGCACAAACTGAACGCTGCACTTCTGTCCCGCTGCACTCGTTTCCGATTCTCTCCTCTTTCGATAGATGCCCTTCGCAAAAGAGTCGACCACGTCATCGACACAGAACAAGTGAAAATCACATCTTCTGCTGTAGATGCTCTTCTTCAGCTCTCTCGTGGAGACATGAGACGCTCGTTGAATGTTTTGCAGGCGTGTCACGCCTCATCTACCCCATTAGACGACAAAGGCCACCCAGATCCTTCTGCAGAGCGGGAAGAGATCACCGAAACTCATATCTACGACTGTATAGCTGCACCACATCCCGAGGATATACAAATCATCCTCAAGACTCTGCTTAGCAGTGATATCACAACTAGCCTGAGAACGATTATCGATATTAAAACCAAGAAAGGTTTAGCGTTAGCCGACTTGCTGTCGAGCTTGTCGGACGAGTTGGGAAGACTAGAGGTCCCAAAACAAACGAGAATACTCTGGATGGAGGGTTTGGCTGAAGTTGAATGGAGAGTTGGGAGTGGTGGGAGCGAAGGGATACAAACCGGTGCATTGGCTGGGGCAGTCAGAAAAGGAGTAGCGGTCATGAAGAATGGTACGTTGGATTTAAATACATTTGAGCACCTGGCATATTAGTTCTAGGAGAGCTAATGTTTGATACATACAGGTAAATAATTGATGTAATTGGTAAATAAATTTACAGGCGTTATGGCTGGCTCTAATTTCCTTCATTCGCTGGATTTTGTATACTACAGATACACTTTGATTCCATTGGCTAGATATAGACCTTTGAAACATACTTGCTCTATACTACGTATCAACGCGCTGCAGGTGGTTAGCATCAATACCGGTACATCATCGTAATATCTGAAATACTGCTTACACAAGTAGCTGTGTCCGCGGGGTTTTCATACCCTTCTAAGTACTCCTAGCCCTCTCTTTCTATCATTCAGTAAAACAAATTATGATAAAAGTTTACAATGTACCAAGTGGCGTATCCGAAACCAGCTACTTAGAAGACTCTTGCTACCCTGTTGTTAGCAAGCATTGTTCTTGAAGTGTGATAAAGGATATGGGACCCTATAGGCGAGCTATACCAGCATACCAGTAGCATGTATCATAGTAAAAGAAATATCGGAAATCACCTAAATGGATACTCTAAAGTATATATAAAATCAGTACAGAGTTAGCAGGATATAATTATTGCAACAACATAAATTTTTGTTTATAATACCGGTATTATTCCAGTACAGACTCTGCAATGCGTAAATTATATGACATTGTAAAGGTTTTAATTGACATGCTGGCTATGATGACTCGCATTGGACCTTCCAAATTCGATATAATGACTCATTAAATTTCCCGAGGCCTTATTTAGCATGCCACTATATAAAAAATTATTATTGTTATCATACAAGCAAAAAGGTCAAAGTTGTAATATTTCATTTATAATACGGCAAAAATGCCATAAAGTTGAGAAAATGACGTTTTTCTTGCATGTCAAACAGGGCCTAAATATTTCACATTTTAGCTAAGCTGTTAGGTCCTGATATGCCATATTATTATAGAATTTTCAAATAATAGTACCCTGCAGCTGTTATTAAGTGGTAGGTGGAGATTATGCTGTTAGCTATTAGACATTGGGTTATTTTTTCTGATTCATTTGTAAATTTGAGGAGAGAATATTATATTTCTTAAATTTTAACCTTATGAGCTCAAATTCACAATCAGATGAGTTGGGTAGACTATATTCTTTTCCTTTGACAAGTTCTTTAATATTTGTTAAGTTGATTGCCGATACTAATCCAACTCTATCCTGCAGAAATTAACCATATCATAACTTGGGTGTTTCGAGTTAATTTATAGTATGATACTAAACACCCTCTGAATTTTGGTTATAAGTTCCCTTTTGCAGCATGATTACTGCTATTCGTCTTCACACCATGGTTTAGTAGTCGTTTATGCTGTTTACTATAGTATTTTGAGTTCTTAGAAGTGTTGTAAAAGGAACAGTGTTTACAGGAGGTGGAAGGATTGGTGTTGCCGGGCCTGAAATACCTTCACACCCTGGTAGTGAAACTTCCTATAACAATAGAGAGCTTCACGGTCGTCCCAAACAGGCCCCCACCCGAACAGCTAAGCCTAAATAAGAAACTTTCAAGTAGTTTACTTAGATGATAGTTGCCCTGCTGACCACCGCTCGTTTCCTCATACAAAGCCCAACAATGTGTTGGAGTGAGGGGCCTGGTCAGGTAGACTGTGACGCCTGCTAACGTACATGTAATTGCGAGGCTGAAAAACCAACATGGAGCCTAAAAGCTATGACACTGAGCAGAAAAGCCCACGGTATTCACTCGTTTTATTGTTCTCGAAATAAAAACGCCTATAATTTGGTATGATACCTTTCTATGGAGCATTTAGAAATGGTGGATAGCTCTTGACAAGGATTGAACGTCATTGATTTATGTTTTTCCCGATCCGGCCCATCCGCCAAGGAAAACAAAGAATTTCAAACCTAAGATGCGGGTCAGCACGAAACCGCTAACCTGGTGTTCTCCAATCTTCTGTGCTCAATAACGACGCTCTCTCATACGCCTCCACAAGTACCCTGTGATCCAGTAGGATACGACCCACAAGATGTACGATTCCGCTCGCGACTGCTTTACCGAGCAGCAACAACAGGAACGGAGAGAACAGCAGGACCGAGAACGACAGCAACAAGAGCAGGCGTCTCCAGCTGTTCCAGTGGACGCAGGCACCCCTCCACGTCGTCGGATAAGCACTGTTGGCGACCTCCTGGGCCCTGTAGAAGGCAAGAGTGATGCTTTGAAAGGTAGCGCTGGCACTAAGACTTCCTCAGACAAAAGGGAGGGCGGCAGCCCAGAAGCTAGTTCTGAGACTATGAGCCCACAAACACCACTAAAGGATATAAAAAATACCAGTTTACCTAAAACCTCTACTGATACTACGAGTACCACCGCCACCACCACTACTGCACACAGCGAGGCAAAGATGGACAGTAATGCACCAGCCTCCTCTTCGGCAACAAAGAGGAGGCGCGTTTCGTCGTCGTCGCCAGGCGAGAGGCGACAGCGGGTTTCTAATGAGAGAGATGGCGATGCTTCTAATCCGGCAACCTCTCGAACCGACAATAGGAGACCAACTTCCGACGATCCTCGGGGTGCCCGTGGAAACTTTTATGCTCCTAGACGCCGTTCTAGATCTCCTGCGCATCACCAGCCCTACCAACGCCGGCCAACGTCCCCTGGTGGTCGTTACAGATACAAATCACCACCCCCTCCTTTGATTCCTAAAAGGGATCCTTCACCGACTCTACCACCAGGAGAAGACGGTTCGAGGAGTAGAGACTCTAGCCCCCCGCGGAAACGCAAGAGGCCTGGACAAGCGAGCAGGTTCTCGGAGAAGGAAAAGGCCGAAAATAGGGAGAGAATTAGAAAGATGGAGGAGGAAATAGAGAGAAAGGCCAAAGAGGTCATCAAAGAGAGAGGTGTCGAGGAAGTTGTCAAAGCCCACTACAACGATAAAAGGGAATTAGGCAAAACCTGGCGAAAGACTGACTCAAGAATTAAAGGTCTTAGAAGTTTCAACAATTGGATCAAGTCTACGATTGTCCAGAAATTCTCTCCGAATGACGACTTCGATCCTCGCAATCATTCTAGAGATTCTAGTTCACACCTCGTCGTATTGGATATGGGATGCGGTAAAGGAGGTGATTTGCTCAAGTGGAAGAGTGCCCCCCAGGAGGTTAGATTCTATGTTGGTGTCGACACCGCAGATGTCAGTATCCAGCATGCTAGGGATAGGTATGAGAGTATGATCAGGGATTCAAGGAGAAGGCGGAGCGGTGGAAGGGGCGGGGGTGGACATCAGATCTTCCAGGCTGAATTCCACGTGATGGACTGTTGGACTCGCTGGGTGGGAGAAATTCCGATTGTTTCCAAGGTCGGCGTAGACCCCAATGTTGGTCCTGGACAGCCAACTCGGATGTCGGCCAGATGGGGCAGCGGAGGAGGGTAAGAATTCATATCTTGCGACTTTTACTACACAGAAAACTAACATTTTACCTCAAGTTTCGATGTAGTTTCAATGATGTTCTGCATGCACTACGCTTTTGAGTCCGAGCAAAAGTGTCGAAACATGCTCCGAAATGTTTCGGGTGCTCTGAAAAAAGGAGGCAGGTTTATAGGAACAATCCCCTCTAGCGATGTCATCTCGGCGCGCGTTCAGGGCAAGCACATACCCGCGGACTCTCCCGAAAAGGAGAAATTGGACAAATCCGAGCATGGTTTGCAGGAATGGGGAAACAGTATCTATAGAGTAAGATTTGCCGAAGAACCGCCCAAGGCTGGTGTTTTCAGGCCACCATGGGGCTGGAGGTATAGCTTCTTCCTGGAAGAAGCCGTTGAAGAAGTTCCAGAATATGTTGTCCCTTGGGAGGCCTTTAGAGCGTAGGCGATCCCTCCCCTATTCCGACACGGCTTTTGTCGTCATTGACAAGGTATACTGCTCTACCGTGCAAGACTGACAATTGTACTAAACAGTATTGCTGAAGACTACAGTCTTGAATTAATCTACAAAAAGCCATTCCATGATATTTGGAGAGAGGAGAAAGATGATAAAGATCTTCGCATCCTCAGCGAGCGGATGGGGGTTAGAGACAAGGAAGGCAAATTTGCTCTTGGAGATGAAGAATGGGAGGCCTGTGGTTAGTTGTGACTCACCCCTATTGATCCCCTCGAACCAGTACTAAATGTGGGTAGGATTCTATCTCGGCTTTGCTTTCAAAAAATCATAGATCTATTTGACGTGCTGGTGATTCAAAAGGGTCTCAATCTCTTATTCCTAGTGTATTCCTTCTCCTCTCATTCAAGCACTGTAGTTCGAGCTCCCGTTGGCCGTGAGGTTGCTACCGGTGTTCTCAGCCCACTAGTTGTTCTCTCACTGTATTTGTACCAATCTTTGAATCTCTCTTATTGCATTAGCCATCGTATCTCAGTCCGTTACTATCGGAAGCTTAAACCTGTGCCTCAATGTCACTCCAACCGGGGCGGGCATTCTGGGGATAGGTACGAGTACCGGCACCGGTACACGCGTAGATATTCTCCGTCTGTGTAACGGCAGGGGGAAAACGTTCTGGGAACGATACCGTGTCTATTTTGGGGGTTTAAAGTCCCCTTCTCCTACAAGATCCCAGATACATCGCACACCATGCAATGATTTCCATATTTCCCCATGCTTTATCGGCACAATCACCCTTTAATCTACTCGAGTAACACTCACTCACTCACTCACACGAGCAATACCGTTACAATAACTATTCAGTCCTGGAACACCTGGATATGGTCCCTCCTTTTGCTGTGGAGGAGGCACTCCACCTCGGCACTGGTTGCACCATGCATACAGCACAAATGCTTGGGCTAAATATATTTACGGTATGTGCTCGTATCATACCGTATCTCGAGTTTAGTTTCCTTACAATGCCTATTTATTGCATAAATCGCAAAGGAGAGCAAATGAAATGAATACAAGGCTACTTGCAGCGCCTTTCTTTTCCTTCTCCCCCCCCACCGCAAATTACGACGGGAGTGGCGGAGCGCGGTGGTGAGCATAATTCATCGGAAATGAGGGTGGAAATTTGGACAGGAGAGCTGTACCGGTAGTGAATGTGGACGGACGTGACCAATCTGAAAGTTCTGCCCAGTCCCTTCTCACGATGGCTGGCGCCGGAATAAATTTTTTGAATTTGCAACGATGAGGCCAATGTATTGGCAATTCTATGATCAAGCCATAAGGGAGTTGAGAACGTGCTGCCGGTATGTTGTGCTGCTTCCAGTAGAAGAATAGGAGGGAGTTTTCCCCTGAAGCTGATGGGACCGCCCGAGTATTTCCGCCCGGTGTTTCATGCTCGGGCCTTGGTGGGTAATTTCTTGTACTGTACCGGTAGCAAAAGAAGCCAGATTCAGTTTTTTTTTATTGGAAATTTCCGGCGATGTACTCGAGTACAAGTAGGGCTAGAAAGTGGTTAACTTTGGAATTATTTACAGGATCTGGAGCGTATTGGAAGACTGGAGAGATGAACAAGCAGAGAAGGGGATGCTGAGCAGCGATAAATGATTGATTGTCTACACTGACTAAGCGAGAAAGAAGTCCTGAACTGACACTGATTTTGATTTTCCCCTCCTTGGTAATTGGTCACTTTTTTTCGTTCAGTCTATCACAAAAGGTTTAGAAGGGGCGAAAGGTAATCATACTGTGGAACAGAACGACTGTAACTTAAGTTGATATTGATATCATAACAAGAGGTCCTGGTTGTTGTTATTTCCTTTCTTCACTGATTGGAAGAGCTGGGGCAAAGAAAGAATTGGTGGTTGTCCACTTCCTCCAGCCTCTCTCTTTCACTCTCCACTCTTTTTCCACCTCATTCTTTCCCCAACCTGCTTTCCTTTCTGCCCTTCTGCCGCTACACCTCTGCTTGGTCGGGGTCCCTTTTTAGAGCAGCCCTCCATCCTACCACCAGCACTCGTACAGTACGATACATTCATCTTCCCATCCATTTCTTCCCCTGACCCTGTCGTGTTGTTGACCTGACCATTCACTCGAACCCCTCTCTCTCGCTCCCGCCCTGTCCCGCACAGAGCCTGTATTTCCTCTCCTCATCTATTCACCTCTCGCCTCCTCCCTTTCTTTCTCGCCCCCCCCGAACTTCCCACACCCTCTCTCCCTCACCAGGTACTTACACTCGGCTCCTTCCAGTCTGTTCCTCTCAGCACCCAAACTGCCATACATTAGAGTTTATCCTTTCCGGTTACCCCACTGCCTCTCTCAACTGCTTCATTGAAACTGTGGTGTCTTCTACCGGTCGCTACCTGCGGATTCCAATTATCCCCCATCAAACAAAAGTCCACCCTTTTCGACTCACGCCTTAACAACCCCGTAAAAATGTCCTGGAAGCTACCAAAGTCTCTAAAACGTTACACCCCATCTCTTTTTTCATATTTTTTTTCACTGTGCAAGTAGTTTTAGGCTCATTGCGCCTTTTTTTTGAGCACTTCCACCCTAGACCTGCGACCAGAGAGCTTACTCTACCTTCACGGGAGCTTGCTGACTTGCTATCTCGGTGCTACAGAACTCAAAGAGACACATCTGAGCGCTACTTCGACCTCCCGCTCCTCCTCGACTTCCACCATCACCCCGAACTCCACAGCACAGGCCTCCACTTCCACTCTTGTCGCCAGCGATGGGACTGTGCCTACCACAGCCACCTCCACCAATAGTGGCGATGCTGCTCCAACCTCCACTGTGAAGCCGGGCTTGCTTATTGTGACCCTCCATGAGGCAAAAGGCGTGTCCCTGCCTCCAACACATCCGGCGTACAATTCTCAACGCCCGTCTTCCTCTGCCTCAAACGGCACTCCCGCGTCTCGCCCCGGTACTGGCAACTCCGCAGCTCACCATGGGCACCACCGAGCAATGTCAAAGCTCTTCAGAACATACTGTGTCTTGGAATTTGACAAGACACAGGTTATTGTCAATGCTAACTCTGGGACTTTGGATTCTCCCATGTTCTCGGGGTACACGACTCAGTACAAGTTCGATGTTAGCAGAGACACCGATCTGAGCATCGGAGTATATATGCGAAATCCCGGCTCAGTTGGGAGAGATGAAGACTTGTTCTTAGGAAGCTGCAAGGTTCAACCGAGGTTCGAAGAGCCGACTCCCCCGCAGTCCGGAAAGAAGGGGCAACAGCAGCAACCACCTGCACCAGGGTTTAGTGGCGTTGATTGGGTACCATTGAGCATGTCCACTGGGAGCGTTAGGCTTGGCATCGAGTACAGGCGTAACCAGGATATGCCACTGACAATTGATGACTTCGAATTGTTGAAAGTTGTTGGGAAAGGTAGTTTCGGGAAGGTCATGCAGGTCAAGTAAGTTCGGTGATAAGCTTTCGTCCTAGCCCTTGTTACACCGGACTAACCTCTCCCTCTCTAGGAAACGTGATACTCAGCGAGTCTATGCCCTCAAAACTATCCGAAAGGCCCATATCATTTCAAGATCAGAAGTCAATCATACTCTTGCAGAGCGCACCGTTTTAGCACAGATCAACAATCCTTTTATCGTTCCTCTCAAATTCTCGTTCCAGTCTCCCGAAAAGCTATACCTTGTACTTGCCTTTGTCAATGGAGGAGAATTGTTTCACCATCTTCAGAGAGAAGGAAAATTCGAGATTAATCGCTCGAGATTCTATACCGCAGAGTTATTATGCGCATTGGAGTGTTTACATGGGTTTAACGTCATTTATAGAGATTTGAAGCCTGAGAATATTTTACTAGATTATACAGGCCATATCGCTTTGTGCGATTTCGGCCTTTGCAAGCTGAACATGAAGGAGGCTGACACAACAAACAGTTTGTTCACCGCCTCTGCTCACCTCCGGTCAAGACTTGCATACTGATTACGCGTGTTTTTAGCATTCTGCGGTACGCCGGAATATTTGGCTCCAGAGCTTCTCCTTGGACATGGTTACACCAAGACTGTTGATTGGTGGACGCTCGGTGTCTTGTTGTATGAAATGTTGACAGGACTACCGCCATTCTACGATGAAAACACCAACGAGATGTACCGCAAGATTCTCCAGGACCCGCTCCAATTCCCAGCAGATATTGATAGAGATGCGAAGAGTATATTGATTAGACTCTTGGACCGTGACCCGGAAAAGAGGCTGGGGGCCAATGGAGCCGCTGAAATCAAAGCAAACAAGTTTTTTGAAACTGTTGATTGGAAGCGTCTTTTACAGAAGAAGATTCAACCAGCCTTTAGGCCAAACGTGGTATGTGGCGAATGAAGAAATTGTGACCTTGGGTGAGGCTAACGTTTACTCTTAGACCAATGCCATGGATACTGCCAACTTCGATAAGGAGTTCACGAGCGAGGTTCCAACCGACTCAGTCGTTGATGGTGACTTTTTGAGCCAATCAGTGCAACAACAATTCACTGGATGGAGTTACAACCGTCCTGGTCAGCTGGGGATGGGTGAGCACGGTAGTGTGCGTGACCCAGGACCCGGCAGTGTAGTTGGTTAGATTGCATATGTAGAAAAGGCATTTATGTCGAATTTTCATTCTTTAGCAGAGGTTAGATGGGGTTCTTGTAAGAGATGGACCATTTCATTTTCTTGTGTCTGGTGGGTGGAATGATTACTTTACCGGAGATGTGTTCTGAAACTTTTTTACTTCAATATTCTGGGGGGGATTGAATTTTTCTACTTTTTTTCCGGGTGTTTCATACTCAACAGAGCTACCTATACGGATTGTATGGTTTTCTACATGCCAGAGGAATTGGTGGCCGGGCGCTATTTTGCGTTTATCCTTCGTCGTCGTCCTTTTATGCCATTATCTGGGGGTTCTTTTTTTTATATACATATTTTTTTGGTCCTCAGGTTTCATCCTTCCCTTCCCCTGTATCGCTTTCCCTCCCTTCCCTCCTTTCTTATTCTTTTTCAATCGTTTTCTGTTAGGTATTGCATCATTTCGTGTACGAATTCCCACCCTTTTTTCCTTGTATCTTTTTCAAGTGAGGTGAGAGAAGAATGAGAAGAAAGCAAAAGTGATATTCGTGCAATAAAATGGGCAATTCATAGGAGGGTTTGATTGTGTAGGTGACAGATGGGGGGTGGATTTCCAGTTATATCCTCTAACTTAGAATCAAAATATTGTTTTCTCATAGATTTTTGGCTGCTATCAATACCGATTTTAGTGAAAAAGATGACGGCGTACTGTGCAGTAGGGAAAGGGTTAAAGCGGCCCGCCTATATGTTAGAGCCAAGGTGACCCCTATTGTGTTATTTTTATTATATTTCACTCTCACGCTCATGCAAACAACACCCGCGTGCGAGAGATTGTTGATATCGTGCCGGTAGGGTAGTAGCTCCCCTGCATCACAATTTTGTTGGGTCGCTTGCATATCCTACTGCGCCTAACTGTCTCTCCCTCATTCTCTTTGGAATCATGCGTTTACCACATAACCACTCTGGCATCGCGGCCTTACTCTTATCGCTGTTCATACCCTCATCCAACGCCTATGAGAAACCCGGTACCGGTGACCCCGAGCCGTTGAAGTATACCCCTGGAGATCAGATTTATGTGCAATGCTTGAATCGGACGATGTAAGCCTAAGCTTTCCATTTTTTCCCCAAGCTCTCTCTCTCTGTCTGTCATGGCAGCCACCCTTCCTAATGTTCACGGCGGGCTAACTAATTATGATAATTACTAGAGATACCGGCGAACACATACAGGATGAGAAGACAGGAATACTGCAGTACATCCCATTCGCGACATGTAACGAGACCGGTCGACCACTGGAGGTTAAATTTCTAGAAGACGAGGAGGTGAATTGCACCATATCTTTCTTGTCGGACGAGATGTTCCACCTTTTCGAATTCTACGTACATCACGATTCGCCGCTGGCCTGTCGAGTGCCTATTCGCCCACTGGGCGGCGAGCGGGACTTGGAGAAGAAGAGTGAGGACGAGTACGCTCCTTTAGGTAAGTAAACCCCTCCCCTTCTCTCCTCCATCCCAAACGCGAACACTAACGAAAGAAAAATAGTCTTTGCCCTCGCCGGCAAACTCGAAGCCTCACACATGCACCTAGCGACTAACATGAACGTCCTCTTCCACCTAACCTCGCCCACCTCCGGCGTTATAGACTCGGGCGCGGCATACTCAACCTCCCCAACATCATCGGATCTGACGCGGATCATAATCGGCGACCCACTCCCGCTCCGGCTGAAGGTGCACTGGTTCCGCACGCTGTCCCCGCTCCCGGCGAAGAGCAATGGCGAGCACGTCACCGTGCACTTGCTCGGGTACTGCCTGCTCTCGGCGTTCGCGGGTGCTTGTGGCGCTTATACTTTCCTGGTCGGGTGGGAGTTTCCGAAGAGGTTGAAGAAGTATGCTTTCGATCGTAGGGGTGGGGGCGGTGGGGCGGGAGGGATTATTGGGAACTTTGGGAACGGTGCGGGAACCGGGGGAGGGGGTGTCGGGTACGGGTATGTACCTGGTGTTGGAGGGAGGGGTGATGGGGGCGGGTATGGGTATGGATTTTCGGGGAAGAGGAAGGATTAGAGAGTTCGTGATGAGGGGGTGGTAATTGTTCATTTATTCATGTGTTTGCACTGGTTTACGCTATATCATGTATGCCGGTGATTCACTTATTACGGTATTGGGTTAATAAAGGTTCGGAAGGAGATTGGGGCCCGGCACCTTATACCGAGTCAATCATCCTCCCTCTCACAAGTACACAAATCTGCATGTCTAGATCTGAGGCCAGTCACCCCTAGGTGAATTCGGGTGCCGGGAGCCTGCTCTCGATCGGGGTCTGCACTTCATGCCAAATCACTCGGTATCCCATTCTTATTCCATAATAATATTATTGAAAATATAGGTTGCGGAGGTAATGATTTACGGTGAGGATTTTTACGCAGTGGAGTGAAACCGCTTTAAGTGGAGATGAAGATCATGATTAATTGTGATGGCTTGATGGAAAGGGAAGACTTGAGGAAAGTTGTGTACAGTTCAGGAAGAATAGTGTGAAGCGAGCGAAGATAAGAAGGAAGGAGGGAGAAACAAGGGGGTGAAAACATTTTCATAGCCCGCGCGTCCTTTGGCTATCGTAGTGCCGCTTCCCAAGGAAGCTTGGTATCATACTCCTCCGGACTATCCTATCCTATCCACTCCTCAGGGGTGCGCTATCCCATGCCGCAGGTGGTTGGCCAGACACCTGGCCGAGCAGCGGTGGTGGTCAATTCACTGCTCGATATACATACACTGATGAAGAAGGATAAGTCATGCGGGATTCGATGGAACAAGGGCATAACGATACTTGGTGATTTCAAAGGTTTACGGATGTATTGGCGCCCAGAGCATTGGTAGGTGGATGTGAAGGTATATAAGTAGACTATAGTATAACTTGAATTCTAGGTCACCGGGGAAGGTTTCTTGGCTTGACCAGCGAGCTGAGATGATTACTGCCGCTGGCGATGATTTTATGGGACTGTTTGGCATGATGCAACATCTGCTGCGGGTGAGGGTGAGGGTGAGCTAGTTGGTAGGGTGCGAACCTGCTGGCTCCTGTCTTTTTACTACTAGACTGTGGATTGGTGTTGATTTGATGTTTTTGAGAGTTTGGAAATGGACAATTGGGAAAAATTACAACTTTATGATGCTTAAAGGGGAGGGGGGAGGGACCATACCGACCCGATCGGGTACCCCCGGCACCCAGAGTTTGCACCTTCGCGGTTTCCAATGATTCTACTACGATATCACACTCTCACTCTCCAGATCTCCCGGCAACTTTCTAGAATACGGTCGAGTTACACAAACACCCATACCAGCACCCGTATATGCAGCGCAAATGGGAACAAAACCTAGCGCCATTACTCGTACAATAAAAACAGCGCACAAATATCAGTTTCCTGGAAAAAAAATGAACACATGATAACAATCCATTATTTCAACAAACTTATAGTATCATATCATACAACTAACCCAATGACGTCAACACGACACCCACCAAAAAACCCACAATAAGTATCAAACAATGCCCGCACAGCATCAGCCCTAAAACCAAACCAAACCAACCATCCATCACTCACTCACTCAACCCCTCCCCAAAACATCACCGAAAATCACTCGCCACAAAACAACCCCGCAACCGGTAAATGCGCGCATCTCCTCACGCAGGCAAATGCAACCATTCCCACCACTGAGGAGGGAGGGAGGGGGCAAGCTGTCATGCCTCTAGCACGAGCTTAGAGCGTGATATTATAATTAATAAAAAGCATTCGTCGCCCGAATCGCCCGAAACGATTATGTTGACTTAGCGACCGTGGGAGTATGATAACCCACCAGCCAACCGGAGCGGGAGTAACACCAACGATTCATGCACGATATCTATACCCCTCCGACCCCACACTTAGCGACAGGCCCTAATGAGCGCAACGAACGAGCGAGCAAGCGAGCGATTACAACTACCTATCCTAGGGATACCGTGGCCTAGGAGGAAAAATAATGTGAGGTGATCAATCAGTTAATGGGTGATGACGATGGCGGTGAAAAGGGGGTGGTGGTGGTGCTGGTGGAATATGAGATATTGGGGAGTGAGTGACTTATAAATATATGATAGGAGAGGAAAAAGTTAGGTATGGCTAACTACAACGGTGTGTATTTGAAAATATTATGTGTATATATATATATATATATATATACATAACACATCACCACGCCTACCACCACCGGCCGCCAATTCTCAATTGCCCCGCATTCAAAGCTCCTAACTAAATTCCCACCTGAAATCCTGTTACCCATCCATCCATCCGTCCATCCGTCCATTCATCCATCCGTCCAGTTCCTCTATCCATCCGGCGCCGCAATGACAATCACAACCACCCGTCCAACCCCCCCCAGCGTCACCCCTACTGGTACTACAACCGAGAGGAGCCCAGGCACATACCAAGTCCTCCGCGAAACCGTCGACATCCTCTTCGACTACGCAGATACCGAAGTCCGCAGCGTGCACAAGTCCCTCGCAGAAGCTAACGATGCTGCAAGGAAAGATCTATTAACGGAGTACTCCGCCGGGGAACTGGACGAGTACGAGGAAGTTATTGGGAGCGATGGGGGCGTACGTATTTGCACTAGGTAGGTTGGGGGCGGCCCCCCGGCCGGGCGCGGCCCGCGGGCCGGGGCGGGGCCGCGAGGGGGCGGGGGGGGGGGGCAGGTATTTGCACTGGGTAGGTTGCCCCCCCCCCCCCCCGCAACTCTCCTCTCTCTCCCTCATGCCAATCTAACGGCAGGGGGATGATAGCACCGCAGAAGTGGACTTGACGGTATCGGTCCGACACATCCCCCCTCACCCCCACCCCCACAACTACCACCTCCTCCCGGGAGCGATAGAGGCGGAAGACTACGTGTACACAGTCACCCGTACCGACTCCTCGAGCACAAAGCACAGCACCACATTCCTCGGCGTATACAGGTCCGAGGAGACGGCGAATGAAGTAGCGGAGCGGGAATTGCGCGGCGCGGCTGGGATCAGGAATTGGAGGGATCGGAGGAGGTTCCGGGGTGGGTTTCGGGAAGTGTATGGGCTGAATGGCTGCTTTGAGGGGGTTGCCACTGTGGGTAAGGGCGAGGAGGGTGATTCCCGGGAGGAGGTTACGGTCGTTGTTGTTGAGAGGAGGGTTTTGGTCTAGGTGGTGGGGTTATAATGATTAGATACAGGTAGATGGGTGGGTGGGTTAAGTCATTTATTGTTCTTCTCTGCTTTTGCTGTTTTTTTTTAAATTTTAAATTTTATTACCATTGGGGGTTATCTGATTATGGGTCGTCGTATGTAGCGTATCTGGGGTCTGGTGTCGGATACCGGGGTTGTGGGGTGCGGGGGCAGGTGGGACCCTCAGTGCAAATAAAACAAGCGGATCCAAAGATTTCCATATCATGCAAGTACAAAGCAACGCAGTTGGTCCTGACTCTCAACAGGTGTTGCTGGTGAGAGTCCTGGTTTCACTTTACCTCATGAACGAGCCCCACTCCCACCGTGTACTGTACTCGGGTAGGGTCATAAAGGTCGGAAAAAAGATCGGCAGGGTCAGGTGGGGTTGTGAGAAAACAGGTTGCAGCAGTAGAAAAATTCTTGCCTTAGCAGACACCTCAAATCCAGACTGAAGGAATAAGTATCTTAGTATGATACCTGACCATTTAGACAATATCTAGATGATAATGAATTGGCAGTACGCAGTTGAACCTATGCATTTATACAAGTCTCTTGGAAGAACTATTCCAAAAGCCCAGACCCCGCCCCCTTGGTCTCAATTTGGCTTGATACTATCAGATTCTTAACAAAATCCATAGATATAATACAGCAGGAGCCACATCATCACTATTGCTCTTGGGGTGGTGATAAGAACCCCCGTCCAAAGATACCCAATTTGACGAGATAATACGGTACTCCATCGATCCTAGCCCACCCCAGTCCACCCCTCCCTCCCGCCACCAGAGTTAGCATGTCCTTTACCGGAGAGAGGAGAAACGTACCTAGGAAGAAAAAAAGATAGCGTCTCCCCCACAGAGTAATCGGAATCGAATTGTACCATTCTTTCGAACAGCACGCCGCAAATTGCACTAAAGTGGCCCAACCCACGATCTTCGCTTCGACTCCCATAGCATCCTTCCCTGCCACCTCCCTGACTCGCCCTCGCCCACTCCCCCAAGCTCATCCGAAGAAAACCCGAGAGAGCAGAACAAAGAGGAAGAAAAAGAGGCACGAGAAGGCGCTTGATTTTCTGATGTCTTAGCAGGAATGAAATCATCCCTTGCCCTCGCGGGCCGCCGCATGTCGTAACAACAACGGTGTAGTGTGCTTTGAAGATTACTCCGAATTTCTCATTTGCATAGTGGTCAAAACAAAAAGGAAGCAAAGGGTGATTAGACCCAGAGCTGATGCCAATTGTCCGTATGTGAGCAAAGAAATGCGGCCTTGTGGAGGAGACGCTGTGAGGAAAGAAGTAGAAGTGGGGGGTGGTGGGAGGTATTTATAGGGGTTGGTGGCGAACGCTGTTACCCGGCTTTCTGCCTTCGTGATATAATATGCCCTAAAAATCATTTTTCGAATGCTCGATACGGAGTTAGACACAATAGGGAGGTTTTGCTAAGTCAGTTCGCTACTGAACTTTGCTTAATTTAAGCAAAGTAGAACAGGGTGGCGTGAAGAATTTTTCCGGGAGTTTTGCTGTATTGAACTGTGCA
>Ga0307513_10000950_pt1 | contig 41991 bp, 29 predicted proteins | sample 15_EM_MG_FD_202174 | JGI IMG/M metagenome (GOLD analysis project Ga0307513, IMG submission 202174) | Populus trichocarpa ectomycorrhiza microbial communities from riparian zone in the Pacific Northwest, United States - 15_EM | ecosystem: Host-associated > Plants > Roots > Unclassified | place...
ACAGCCCGGCCAGGGCCCCGTGTCATACGGGGCGGGGAGGAACGGCAAAGAGTTGACCCCGGGCCGGAGTAACGGCGGGGTCACAAAGTGAAAACCCGCCCCGCCCCGCCCCGTAACGAACACTAGTAAGGGTAAAGTATTAAAAGAAACAGGAGGGCAAATGTCTGAGCGAGGAACAAAACAAAGAGCCTTTATCTCCCTTTTTAGATACCTTTAATATCTAAATGAAGGAAATCCTGTATTGGCCACCTTGGCCCCAGTTTGTTACAATACTCTACCCCTACTGCAAGTACTCACAAGAGGAGAGCCCTAATGAAGGTATGAGTTTAATGGTGCTGGGAATCAAATGCCTAGGATTGCTAACAATAAGCTTGACATGAATGACCAGATACTTCTCGTACCTCTCACTAGTATTGGAGGGCAAGAAATTTTCCACATTTCTAATACAGTTGGACACATCAACCTACTCTGCAGCAAGCCTAGTTTACCCAACATTCCACCGAAACAAAGCTAACAAATAGGCGATAGAAGACGAGATTGACAGTCTCCTCCTAGCCCTTGAGGCGCCACCCCCCTTGTTCTGATCAACGTGGAGCTCAGGAGAAAAACGCTCAAATGGTATATAGGGGTAGCGTGACAAAGTAGAGAAATCTGCCCTCTCCTGAATGGTATGGTGTTTTCGTTTGTCTCTTTTCATTGCTTTTACCTAGGTTGAATTCCCTAGCCGATTTTTTGTCAATGCAGTTTCGTCCCCCAGGAGCTTTGACGTTAGGCGGAGAAATTTAAAAATTATTATTGAGGAGGCCCCCGATCCATACGTCTATAGTCTGATTGTTTGATGTTTGATGTAGAGCTAGAACAGATCACAATACCACTCTATTACTTGTGCCAATTACTCGTAACATTTGAGCCTAGTGCTTTCCGTCCGTTCTGGACCAGGACAAAGACAGGCGACGTTGTGTCGCCCCGCCCACTTCCCTTCCGAATCCGAACTGCAACTCACCGCCGAGGGCTAGGGCCCCATTGTCCCCCGGGGGAAATTTCTCATACCAGCCGTCCTTCCATCTCCCGTTGTCTCCCTACCGTCCCTGGTTTTGAAAATCACGGGGATCACTCGCTTCCTCTCCACCATTTTTGCGGGAGGTCACACCAAAGAGGCCGGAGCCAAAGCGTAAAGTAATGGGACCGATCGATGAAAGAAAGAGAGTGGTTCTCGTCTTGCTTGCTTTCTCTATAGAGTGTTGAAAATCTGGGTTGTGGAGGTAATGATTTACGGTGAGGATTTTACGGAGTGGACTGAAACCGCTTAGGTGGGGATGGGGATCTTGATTGATTGATGATAACTTAATGAAAGGAAAGGCGTAAGGAAAGTTGTGTACAGGAAAGAAGGTGTGAAGCGAGGAAAAGATGTGAAGGAAGGAAAAACAAGTGGGGTGAAAACATTTTCAGAGCTTGCGCGTCCTTTGACTAGTGGGTACGTATTCCTCTGCGGCCACAGAGCTCGGGCACGCCCCGCATCAAGTGCGGCCATCAAACTACCATTTCCAACATAGAGGCAGCTGAGACTGCCGAGTGATATTTGGTGAAGACAAGACACCTTAACCTGTATCTTCAAATGTGGACACAAAACGAAAAGATGAAAAAGCGGCACTTTGTAGCTCACCTCCTGTCAGGATATGCACATTTCGTGGTCCAAAAGGTATTTACTCTAGAAAATAGATGACACCTAAGCCCCAGATACTAAAAAGAGCTCTTAACCTCTCGCTCTAGGGAGTTCCCTCTTACCTAGAACAGGTTTACCTAGACTATTAAACCCATATCCTAGGCACGGGCGGAAGGATGATTATGAATGACAGGGCTTAGGGAGGAAGAAGAATGAGAGAAAAAAAGCAAGAAACATACAGATGGACATAAAAGATTTATCGGTATGCGTTAAGATTCCGCCTCGCTAAACATGTTATTGGATTGATAGTTTCATAGCGAAAGCGAGCGAGGTGGTATCTCAAAAATAGTGGTCAGGAGTGAGTCAAGCAAACAACCATGTCCAATTACCAAGATGGGATACCGCGGAAAGCCGGTCCCGGCGTTGTATAGGTAAAGACAAGCAAGAGGATACCCGGAATCTAGAGCATCGGAACTGTCAGCCCTGTCGTATCAGTATTCGTACTCCTAGAGAGTGCTGTGGTCAACAAAGTCTCTTTTTCCCTTACACCGAAATGAAACCCGCATTGCACGTTAGGGCTAACGAAGGAGTAAACTATCCCCCCACCCCAATAACCTAGTAAAGGTTGATATTTACCTGACCACCAATGAGAGCTGGACGGAAGGAAATGCCAATACAGAAAGCGCCGAGCAAACAAGAACGCCTTGAAGCAGAGCTCATACAATCTCACCCCGGTCTAGAGAGCCCAGAGAATCAGGCTCTTTTGATCCAATAACCGGCGGGACTCACTACTGCAGTATTGCCGATTGTATTGAACTAGTGTTTTCCAATTTATCAATACCTATACCCTTTGAACTCCCGATGCTCATCACCGATCACATGAGGGCGGCGGCCCCCGCCACCAAAACACAACAATGTCATTTAAAAAATATAAAAAACATAATAATAATTATATTATAATATTATGACAATATCACTCTCGCCTCACGCTTCCAATTCAGCTGACCAAAAGTACAACGCACACCTCCCATGTCCAATTCTATTATCGTTATAGATATGCATCTAGCTCCCTCACGGCTATGCTCGAGGCTTAGAATATGCTATTCAAAAAAAACATGAGCATGAACATGAACAGAACTAGTGTTTCCAGAAAACCGATGTGCAAAAACAAAGACCCACAATTCCACCAACAGAACGGAAGAATTCCTCTCAGGGCCAAAGTTTAAATGCAAACTGAAAACCAGTAATATGACAAGTTAATCTGACCCTGAGAGAACCATATGTAGCAAATTCTTTGCCTAATCCTAGCCTCTCACGTGACAATTGCACTGGAGCAAGATAGGCTTCTAACTTCAGTGTATGAGCTGGGAGGAGCGGTACCATTGGGGATGAGTTACACCATGTGTGTGCAGCATGATACAATAACAACACCATGCCAAAGGCAGCGGGAATTGTGCGGGCCTCTACCCAAGGGAGGTTATTATTGGTTGCCGTTAGGAATTCCCGGCCTTAGCCCACCCCGAGGAGTCTCCCGAAAACTCGGAGAAACGGAATTTTGTTGGTTTCCGAGACGTAGAGGCAGAGGACTTTTGTTAGGCTATGTCTTAAGTATTCACGGGAAAAAGCATGTGATGGGGCGGCGGGTTATGATCCATTACCGTACTTGCGGAGATAGCCGTAACCTCCTCCTCGAGACAGGTAACTCCCGACTCGATCGCTCCAATAGAGGAACTCAGCCATGGTATACCCTGCTCTGCCGCGGTTATCCGCCCTTCCGAATGTCCCATAAGACATCCGGTAATGCGATATCGGGATGGATGATAGCATCGGATCCAGATGAGGCCAATGGAGAGAGATCACTGGTCGGCCGGTGTGTTCGAGGTCCCGGGAGGGAAGAATAACTTCTGCTTACAACAACCAATCGGCATAGAAGCCAAAACATCCATCTATCCGCTCAAGTGCTGTTGGTACACTAACTCCCTCCAATTTTATCCAATGAGAATTACCGTACAAACGAGCCTAGCCTGTCGGATTCAAACACAGAATCGGCTTTCGGGTTGCCGGCGGGGCATACCTTCCGGCTTACAACAAGTATGGTGCCACCTCTTTGTGTGATGAAAGCACGCCGTGTACCCTATCCCTGTACCGAGAACTTTCAATCCCCCAGATGTTGAATCAAAGTTAAATGTGCGCCTGGCACATATACAGGGTTTCTCAACATATGTATTCGACATCAAATCTGTGCATACTAAAGCTGTGCCACTCTAGTTCGCCAGTTGTTTGGGCTCATTCTCGCACTGACCCCCGAGCGCGAATTTCACCCTCAGAGTCGCCAATTAAACAAAGCTTCCAGCAGTGCCTTCTCGCTTCATGTATCGCATACCCGGAGAGTGTTAGCTGGAATGTATCTGCAAATCCGATTCCTCCCCGGGCGAATCATACTTGGTGTTGGAAATGCCCTCATCCCAGAAGGATTTGACAACGCATAGGTTGTCCATCGTACAAGTATGAGCCAAACCTTTTTCAGAGGGCTGCCGCCGGTTTCTAATCAAAGCGATGGGGCTCGCCCTAAATCTACATGTGACAAACAACCTACCAGATTGTAGTTGCACTTTCTATAAACCGCCTCACCCTGCGATACTCTGGTACATACAGTATGACAAGTTCCCCTGTATCTTACCCAAGCTACACCGGTAGTGATCGAGGTGGTGGGAAATTTGAGAAATGACCAACGGCAGTCCGCCCTGCGCCCATGACAGCTTCAAAAATGGCACTTATCGTCGGCCGAAAGCGCCAGAGCAATGATCGAAGGGTCAGAGAAGAGCTGAGGACTATCATACTCTCTAACTCCACCATGTGGCCACCCACCTCCCCCCCCCCCCCCCTTCCCCCAGGATATTAGTAGGCGGAGGCTGAAGGCTAATACATGAAACGAGACAAGACCAACTCTGCTCCTCCAGGTGCAACCCCACTACAGTAGTCAAAGATCATCGGTAATACTGCGCCGAAATTTCTCCCACCTCTCCATACCAGCGTAACTCAATAACCCATGGTAGGACTTTCTGCGCGAAAAACTCCTTTCCAAGCTACAGTAAACAACCAACTACTCTTAGCTCGATGGTCATCCTAACATATCTTACTGCGCACGGAACAGATCACTGCGGGGTGCGTTCGCACAAACCCCCAACGTTTCATATTGCGGCGAGCGATGCAGCTCTACGCGACACAACCCGCTGTAGTGCACAGTCTCGATGGAGAGTTCGATGGTTTAAGGAAGCCCCAAGATGTGCGCTCCATAGAATGACAAAGTAGCAGAGGCTCCTGGGGAAAGGAGGAGATTGGTACTCGTAACTGTTTTTTGGTTCTGTATAGTATGTAGGACGGGATGAATGTCGTAGCTGTTCTGCGGCAGTCACTATAGTAAAAAAGAATTCCGGGGAGTTCAAAATACAATATCCTATTAGGTATACAGCAAGTGCGGGACAGGCTGATGGAGTCGCCTCGACATACTGGTACGGTCTACACCGCCATCACTGGGCAAAGGCGAGCAAAAAGTGTCCCCTCCCACACCGTTGCACTGAGCGATGATAAAGAGGTTGTTTTTTGTTTTTTGTTTTTTTTTGTTTTTTTACCCCACAACCAATGCCGATAGCCTCTCTCCCCAACATCTGCATATAGAATAGTATCTGCATCCCCCCCCCACCCATGCGAGCCAATCCCAACCAGCCAACCACGTCTGCATTATCCGCAGAGCCTCAACTACCCTATCCCTCCTCCCCATCACGCCTGTGTCAGGAGCTCCTTCCATTGCTCCTTCCATGCCCAATCCATGCAACCGTAGGTAGTACAATGATAGTATCCCAGGGAAACAAATCGAGAGGGGGGGACACAACATTGTCAAACAGGGGTGCATATGGGACAAAAACTTTCCTATCGATAAGCCCTGCACTAACCTTACTGTCTATCATGCTCGAGTAAAGCTCTTCAGATCTGGAGTGTGGTGAAACGATAAGAGGTTCACCACACTCCCCCCCCCCCCTCCCCAACCGTTATCGCTGTGTGATTATGGTAATTACGTTTTTTAATTTTATTCTACAAATTGATTGATCGATTGACCGAGGAGCCTTCGTTTGTCGCGGGGGATATCGGCTTGACGGATTGCATCAGGAGATGGGTACAAGCTGGGACCACTTGTGCAGCCGGACGCAGGTATTCTCATACGTGGTCTAACAGTCCGGACTTTCCCATTACAAAAGTGTTCGAAAATATTAGCACGAATTAGGTATTGGAAAGGCCGATCCCTCCTGATACTTTTGGAATGGGCAAGTACAACATTGTACAGTACTTAGGATGTGCGCAAAAGTCTGTCGAAATTCGCGCCCATAGGTCGAGTTTGTATGCGAATGGAAGCCTCCAAGAACACATAATTGGTGGATTCCTTCGTCATTTGGTGAAGGAAAAAAGTCTGTCGAACTCTTGGCACCAAGCTCAAGCAAATTCCGTCCACTGAGTGGGCTGGAGCCAATCAGGGGAGGTCCGACAGACTTATCCACAGCCCCAGGTACTTGTATCTCAGTACAAGTATCTGGAAATAGGGTTATTGTCTCACAACCACGCAACTATTTCTCGCATTTTCAGATGCTTTATGCCAGATACAAGTACACTGATGTGTAGGTACTGTATAGTACCGGTACCCTTAAAGTCGGTGTTGGGAAGAGGTTATGCATTGACTTGGGCCGAATCGCAAGGTCATTGGCCATTCGTGCACGATGCTGTATCGTTCTAGGCAAGTCAACATGCACTCAACTACCTACCGGCACCACTACCACAATAGGAAAACTCTCAGCAGCATCATAACGCGACAAGTTTGACTTGGCATCAAAGCAGATTCCTTTTTTTTTTAAGGCTTCATCAGGGTTGGAAATATCGGCAACGTAAGCATGAATATGAAACTTACAGAGTGGAAACCCCGTCGGTCAGTTCAGTCCCGCTGCCCACCTTGGGTTGGATAATTGGAAACATGAATAGAGTGGGAGGAGGAGGGAGACACAGAGGGAGGGACATGACCGACCGACAGGCGCTGTAGAGTACTTGTTCTTGGGATTGGATAGGATAAGGCTATCAATCTAGGATGAGGCCAACTGAACTGCAAGAGGGGTTTTTCTGGCGGGGCATTTGTTTTTTTGTTACAGTTCTGTATGTATGTACTCGTGTCTCCGCCTCAAGAGCTGGCACCATTTCTGGAATAGCTACTGTCATACAGACTCTCAGGAAGGGCAAACAGGCATAGTACAGGTACTATACAGTCTTCTACCAGTTTCCCCTGCGGTAAACTAAAAGTCCGGTTGCCCCATCGAGGGCTCTACCAACTCTCAGCCTCAGGGAGTGGTGCCATACTGTGCTCGGCTCCGGCGTCACCTGCACGCCCCATTCATCTACCGGTATATTTTTCTCCGTAATTCCCTAAAATATCTCGAAACTAGGAACATTTCGAGTATGGCAAGCGTGCGGATGTTCCCTATTAGTCATATAGCAGGAAGAGCCCCCAGGCCATACTGTCTTTGATAAAAATCTTATGCAACCTAAGACCACTGTGCCAAATCTTCCCACAGATTAAGGGATAACGAAATGTTTCCCACCGCGGTACGCCCCAACTGCTCCTGGCGGGGAATTCATGTGGAAATATCCAGGGCTTGCTAGCAGATTACTCTGCAACTACTATTTGCCCGGAGCGTTTTTTGTTAAGAGGACAATCTGCAAAGACCAACACACCCGTAACCCGATAATTGTGATATCTGGTGGTTGACTGGACACGTTATGCGGGGATACTTACAGTTGGGTAATAAATTACTCTAGGAGGATTCGAGGGAAGCCCTTTTTTCCCGCGGATAAATAAAAACCTGTTCTATCATACGAGTGCCATCGGTATTTCTCCCGTAGCGACAGTGTACTAGTACCGATCAGTTGAGCCTCAAAATGGGAAATTGTTACCGTATCCGATCATTTTGTCAATCCCATGATAATGAGGAGTTACCGGGACCTCTTTTCATCAATCGTACTGTACCTTCGTACAGCGCAGTAAGTTATTAATTACCACACGCAGCTGAGATGTTGCATCACTGAAACAATAACCTTCGGAATACTCCTGTCAGCCCATGGATGGGCAGGGCTTTCGATGTTCCTTCCCCACCATCCCAAGCTTCTACGTTTGACAACTTACCCGAGTAAGTTACTCCTCGGTGGTCCTAAAGAAAGCGAATGCCACAATTATTCGAGCGGTGTTTCTAATTAATCTCCCAATCACTTCACCTCATGTGCCGGCTCTGTCGACACGCCGATCCCGTCATCTTAGTCGCATCTATTACCGTATAATCTGGCAAAAGTCGGATTGGAGCTAAAGCGAAACTAAGGCAACCGAACCAACAGGAGAGCTCGAAGAAGGCGAATTCGCCACAGTTTAAACATATGGGCCGCTGTGGTTGGACAGGTTCAAGAAAATCCTCACTAGCGTCAGTCCGACTTTTGCCAGATTATACGGTATCTGTGGTGCTGTACCGGACTGTCTCTTCTTGGGTTAGTGATCCTTAAATAAATTGCGGCTCTCGGAATCCTCTAGAAATTCTGCTGGTGCATAAGTCCGCTGGGGTAATAGCCTATGGGGGAAATTCGGACCGAGCACAAGGGCCCCTAGTGATACAAGGAAAATGAGGTAAAATAAGCGGGACAACAGAGTCCAGTCGAGTAAAAGTATGATGTATCATAGCAAAGGAAAAAAGATGAATTCCCTATGTAGTGTAAGTTAGTGCCCTCGTTGCCACCACATACGGCAGAGGAGTCACTTCTAAGAGCCTCAACATACTCATGTCGGGGGATTTGGAGGGCGTCTCTTTTTTTGGGGTTTTTACAACTAAAACAGGAGCAACTTCAATCCGACCACCCAAGTATAGTACGCTAAAGCAACCCACCATGCCGAGGGTTGCAGAGTTGGATCCGCAGAGATGCCCGGCGTCACAGGGACGGGAGGAGAGGAGTCAGGAAAGCTCAGGGCAATATTGTACTGTAGCGAGCTGTGGGTGAGCTCCATTCCACCCTTCTACAGTCTCCGGCGGGGGCCGTGACGAATATCAGCCGGTGACGAAGAGAGATCAGGAGCATGTTTTATTTTAATTTTTTATTTTAATACCCTACTTTGACGAATTCGAATTGCCCGCCTACCAAGTACCCTTGTTCGTCACCGGCTGACATTCGTCACGAACCCATCAGATATTGTATCGGCATCGTATTTACCTCCGTTTAGACGATACGGGTAAGGAGCGGAGATAAAATTAAGCAAGTGTGACATGATACCCCGGATAGTGCCGAACGCCGCTGGCGCCTTAAATAAAGTGCTTCGAGTGAATGGATTACGAAAAACTGTAACGCCGCACCGGTATACCGAGGTTGCGGGTGGTAGGGCTATGTGCAGATCCGCCCGGGAGATACAATGCTTTCAGCCCGAGCGAGGGTCGTGGTGTTTGTTTATAATCACTGGCATCATCACCATCTGACTGCCGTAGAAACCTGAATAATCGAGTCGTATTTTATGTGATCGAGCCTTTCCTACCCCCATCCCCGGGGAGGGGAGATAAACAGAGCAACAGAAAGAAAAGGATAACCGGGCCTTACCAGGGGAGGCAACTCCAACGCTGCAGCACTTTGTTCCATTCTATTATTCGAATTTCTAATCTTCGGTACCGTACGGCCTCGTGCGTCTTTGCTCGCCAAAATTCAAGAGCCGCTTTCCTTGGCGGAGACGCGTATGTCTCGTAGTCAGCTTATCAGTTCAGACGTCCGAACATCGATCTTCCTTAGTTGATGATTCAGGGATGCATCAAGTGCAGCTGGATACAGTATGCAGCACAGTAGCACCTCGCTATCCCGTACCTCACTCTACCGGATCCCCCGCTCTCCCGGATGAAATTCCCTGAATTCTAAATTGTTTTGCACTAAAACCTAACTTGTTGTCCCGGATAATTCGCTGCACCACACAGATTCCTTTGATTTTGGCCATCTGGGACAGCAAGGTGCGAGTGTTACTTGCAAGGCCTAACCGAGACAAGTGCGATATCAGTTACGCTACGATATGATTTTTCTCAGGCTCTAGTCTAGACCTATCCTAATCCATGACGGTAATATACCGGTATGTGCGTATGGCGGGATGTACGAGTACTGCAGATTATTCAGGCTCTATCCGGTCTGGTCCGGCCTCTCCATGGCATAATAATCAATTGACCAATGGAGGCGTTGGGGCCACCCGCTGGAGGGAGAAACGAAACCCTGGCTTAATTATTTTCAAATGCAGTGTATGACATGTAGAGAGAGTACCCAATTCATTGTAGCAATGCAAATTCGCACCATAGGTGCGAACAACGTTACAGAAATGCAGAGCCTGCATATATAAATTCCCTAAGGGAGTAAGTAGTTAGAATAAAGATTGGCACCACAGTACTGTGAGCCTGCGTCCAGCCAAGATCGGCACCGAAGTTATGCTTGGCACCTATCAACCTTCTTTGATCTATTCCGTAACTAAAAGGCGAAACAACCTCACAAGGAGATAGTTGCCTAACTACTTGCGCCAAATCATAATATGCTGATCAAAAAAAAAAAAACACCAGAACCGGAACCTATTGCACCGTGATTTAGTTTGCATGCAAGTATCGAACTAACAAGTACAAATACTCAGTTACCCGTAATTCACCCTAACTTGCAGAACCCATCATCACCAGTGTCAGCCATGAGGCGGTAGCAAGCTTTAGTCCATCATACCCTACGGTATTGCACTCGAGTACAGGCAGTTTCAACTCGACCGTCGCGTGATGGAATTTGAAATACCTGTTCCGCCCCGGTTCAGGCTGCACTTTTCCCACAAACCAAACAGGCAAACCAAGGACCGAGCGTCAAGACATGAAAGGGTAACCGGACCAGAGGCGGCGACCAGTGAGTGCATCATCCCGCACTCCACGTGTGGCTCAGGCTCAACTTGCATCCCATCCCAACCCTCCATAAACCAGGCGGGCTACCGCTATTAACAACCGACGGACCCTTAAGCCTGAACCACCCTGCTTACACTTTTCGATACGGAAATCCGGTACCGGTAAATAACCGCCCTCTTTTCTTTCTTGGAAGAATGGCGAGAAAAAGAAAAGAAAACAATCCAGGCTTTATGCATATATGCACTTTCCTGCGATAGACCCTTGTGCCGCAGAGCATTATCATCGCGCTCGAGGCCCGATGCTGAGGTCTTTTGGAAGGGGGTTGGTTGGGTAATTAGTTTGATGATGGCTATGATGGCGATATGATGGTACGGACAGGGGCTAGATGATGGTCACGAGCTTGCTTTAGTAGGGGCACTGTATGGCCTTCTGTCGTAGACCTCATAAAGTGTCTCGCACTACCTGTGCGCTGGCGAACTAATCCCGGGACAAATTTCGCAAACGAAGGGGCTGAGGAAGAGGTTGTTAATGTGCACTGCTGTAAAGTTTCAGGATAGAAACTCTGTGGGTTAGGCCCACATGCGGGATATCGTGCGGTTAGTCTTACGGTATGGTAAATGACCTCTGACCTGCGGTGATGGCGATCATTCTGCAGGCTATGCTAGGCCCGTGCAGAAACATCTAGCAAGAAATTGCCACACCCCGCACGCTATTCTGGTCAATTTTGTTCGAAATGCGTGCTGCATCGTGGCGCAATCCCCTTCTGTATTGCAAACCCACAATGTCGTAAGGAGTTATTGCGCCTAAGGATGCCATGAGTGGGGGATACCAAATGATGCCAAAGAAAGCATACGCTTCATACAGGTTGGTGGGTTACATGGTAAGTTATGGTAAACCTGAGCCATATACATTTACTTCCTATGCTGTTGGGTATATACTTCAGGCTAGGCCCCTACAGATACCTCGTCCGAGAAATTACCGCGCTGTGTTGGCTTCGCCGATCGATTTTAGAGAAATGGATATCGTAGCACGGCATCTCTGCCATATAGCGAGCCGATGACACCCTGAGCTCACGGAGCTCCAGGGCAACCGCCCTCACAGAACTATTACACAAGGGCAAAGTCAGGGAACCGTGCACCGGAGGTATGATACTGACACTGAAGAGTTATCATAATTATTAGAGAAACCTCATGTGATATCACATCGCAACTTATGATATTTAGTAAACCTGACTCATGTGCGGCGCCCTCGTTACTCCTTATTCCCGATCCTAATATAAGTTACCGTAAGCCCGCACCTCCGACGACCGCACGGGGCTATAAACATCCCGATTCTGTATGCGTAAATGACCGGAATCACCATTACGAGCGCAAGTGAGACATCCCCCGCACGGTATGTGCCGACGGAGGGGGACTTACTCCCCGAAACCACCGCTTGGTTGGCCAGTAGATGTCTTTGAGTGATAACATCAATCATTCATTACGCGGCGATGCACTGTTGTTTTGGAGCACCGGCAGTATCATACTGCCACTGTAGTAAGTCGACCCACAGCCCCCACCCCCGCCGACCACCGGCAGTCTGATTGCGGGATTATATTATCAAAATCATTGCCCCTAAGGATCCCCTCGTATTCGCATCAATCTCGTTCAGGCTTGTAGATGGGATCGTTGGTAAAATAGCCGGCACCGCCCAGCAGAGAAGAGCCAAACACGGAGCGTATTCGATTAGACCATTCAATAATATGGCACCCACCACCACTAGACCACTTTTAGAGAGAAGAACACTGGAACGAGTAAGCCTCAGGCAGTAGCTTCTCTGATTGGCGCGGCATATTATGGTAGCAAGTTCTGGTTTATGTGTAAATATCCTTGAAACCGTTGTTGTACTGTAGCTTACAGTCTATTATATACTCCCAAACAGACAAAGCGGCGATCCACCTTCTCCTCATCCTGCACCACCCCCTTCCTCGCATCAACCCCTCCTTTACGGGTTTTGTGCGCAGGCATAGAAGTCTAGAAGGCTGAATCGAAGGAACTGAGAATACTAGACTATCACATTTTCTTCACAGCACCAGGAGAGGGATTCCATTGGTCCTTCGGACTTAAGAGACAAGCCACAATCACTCATCCCGTCACTCAAAAACTCGCACACCTTCGCGCACCTTCGCGCCTATGCATATGCCCACACCCACCCAACTCCACATCGCCGCACCACCGCACCACACACCTCACCGTTGGGGTACAGGTTTGTGGTAGGGGGTACTCGGGGTGTAGACTCGAGAAGAAACACGATTAGCCTGAACACCCGTGGAGATATGAACCGTCCCACATACATCCGAGGATCCGAGCCCCGCCCGCACACACTCTGGTACTTGTCCACTGCTCTCGTATACAGTGCCTGCCGTAGGCGACCCACAATATGCACAGTAAAATGCCTCCCTTCATACCGTTACGGTAAGGTATGTGATAGGTTACGGTACCTAAGCCCTAATAAATACCGTAGCACCCACCCACCCACCCACACTCACTACTCCCAACGTCCAGTCACCCAAAGACAGCGTAAACACGGCAACGAGACATATCCCGTCCTTGGAAGGTTTGACGACCGTCAACTCCGGACAACTAGAACTGGCCAATGGGATCGCCAGACACACTCCTTACAGCAGGTTGAATATAAAATAAAGAGACTATATACAAGCACGCGCGGACTTTGTTTTCTCCAAACACAACCGAACTAAGGAAATTCAGCACCAGCACCCCCTCCTCAGAGCCTTGGCGTCCTCTTTATCCGGGGCAGGGGCATGCTCGGCCGACGGCCAACTACCTCAATGATCGTCTGAGACATCGCCTCTTTCTCTCTCGTCACCCCGTTGATTCGTCAGAAATTTCCCGGTGTCGAACGCCATACCATAGACAGCGTCCGAGCGTTCGCACATTCCCACAAGCAACGATGACCAACAGGGGTATTTTGGAAGAAAAACGATTCGCCAAAGCAGGGTAACAGAGAACCACTGGTTACTGATCCTTGTTCCTGGCGATCTGCAGAATAATGGGTGACGATAGACTACGTTAATTTACGATCGCACTATATTTTTCTATGATAGCCGGGTTTTTTTATGAGAGGTCATTAACAGTCACGATGAGTTACGAGTAGTTTGGGATGAGCGCGTAGGGTGGGTTACCGTCATGCATTTGGAGGGAAAAAATGATAATCCGGGTTTCCACTTTGGTGGGTGAGATGGTTCAGTCGGGCCCGGTATGATACAGGCAGTGTGTGCGGGTTTCCTGATCCGAGTCTATAGGGTGTTTGTGGTGGGTGGGGGCAAGGGTTGGATACTCGAGTAGTCTGAGCGGGAAGTAGAGGCAGGCACTAGATACAGCACCGGTGTGCTAAGTGATGAACCTCATCACACATTGTAGATGAGGAGTAGGTTTTCGACGAGTCGGCTAATGGTGAGCTATGCAAAAGAGCGCGAGCTATAGTAACCTGCGCGCGAACGTAACGCCAGCTGCGAGTAACGTTAGACCCTTCGGCGGAAACCAGGAAGGTAGCGAGCGAGGAGAAGGAAGCAGGAGTCCAGGAAGTGCAAGAGTGTCGCCGGATCGCTCCCCACGAGTTAAATTAGAAACTCACCCCAGTAACGAACCCCGAGCAGCTGAACAATTCTGCAATGCAATCATTGCACACCCTACAAAACTTAATAACGGCCACCTCCACTCCAATTTCAAAACATAAGAGTCATCGATGCATTCGCTCATTTCGCGCGGCGGGGCGACGACGGCCATGGCATTGGATATTATTAGAATTGAATCACTAGCGGTTGCCGTGGCTAAAAAGTGCACGGTAGTTAGCGCCTTCCGGCCCCCTCTCCATAAGGGCTTAAGTGCTAGTTGCCTCCTCGGTTTAGTGGTCGTCGTTGAGGGGGTTATGTGATGGTATTATAGGTGTGGGTGGGCCTGGTTCACTTGGCCCAGGGTAACCATCAATCGCACAACAGTGAGGAGGGGGAATACCCGTTCGCTGGGTTGAACACCGGTCTCACTCCAATCCCCATCATGCGTAACGTAACTTAACGTAACACTGGTTACACTACCCTACGATACTATCTCTGCGTCCCCAACGGAAACCACAAACGAAACAAGAGCCTAGGGTGACCCAAATAAAGCCTTGCAAAGTGTTTGTGCGTGTACGGACCTGATGACGGAGGGAATCGACCCTGCCGAGGTTTCCATACAAGGTGCACATGTTTGGCCAACCACCAGAAAGGTGCACCGCAATAAAACCCCCCTAGATTTTTCTGGTGTTATGGTGGTAAGTGGGCAACCTCTTACATGAAGGCCTCAAGGCCCCTATCGCCAAGATCCAGGGCACGAGAGCAAAATGCCTGCCCGCCGCCAAGATTTTCAAAATTCCCTTATGAGAACCTGAATACGCCCCGTTCACCCCGTCGGAAATACACAAATTCCCTCGCTTGTTCTGGGTGTTTCCGGTTGTGAGGGTATAAATAGACAGGACTGTTTTTGGCATGAATAGGAATACCACAGTATTTCGGCGCCATAGAGTTAGTTTTTTTTTTCATCTGTATTTTTTTAATACGATTCAGATATATCTAAATTAGGCTCTATTCGGCATGCCAAAGGAATGAATTGTGATCCTTTAAAAGAATCCCGCGATAATTTAAGATCACTGTTCTGCCTCCCGATTGCCATCGGGTGGAGGCAAAAATGTTTGTTGGGTGAATTATTTCTTCTCGGGCGTGATATCATAATATTATTACGATATTATGAAAAAGCATGGGGTGGTTGGTTGAATGGGGCCTGACAGAAATGACGGTAACTTAAATTTATCACATGCTTGATTGAGGGCGGGTAGAAATATTAACTTATCGGATAAGATTCTGCAAAGGATCTGTTGTGTTGCTGCTGAACACCAATCTTTCTGGAAAAATAGAGGAGTTTGGCCCCTGCCTTTAAACTCATTTTTTTCGACTGAAAATTTCTGAGCACAAAAGCAAGCCACAGGACCGAAAGGAGGAGAGCCATTGCTAACTTCAATCCTGATCTAAAGTAGCATCTGTGCACTCTCTCAACTCTATGTTTACTTAAATTCTATTGGCTCATCATGAGATTACACCATCCCACTTAACTGATTAGCAGATTTTACTATCCCATTTTAGGCATTAATTCTCAGCCGATCCAATCTCTTGGGTCAAAAATTTTCAACAAAACCTTGACCTTGGCACCGGGGCCAAATGGCTCTAATACCCTTTTCTTTTCTTTTTTTCCCCCCGGAATCTACTCCATTATCAACTTTTTATTTGAATATTTCTAAATTGTGCTTGCCGGACAGGGCCTGGGTATTTTTACTACAAGGTATACTCTATTTTCAGGCAAAAGTGAGGTTTTTCTTCTACAGTGGCGTGCTAAATAGGGCCTTAATCCCACCTCAAGTATTCTTGAGAAAAAAACCCCCTGATAACAAGATCTGTGCACGTATTTCTTAGGATGACACTTCTGAAGCGGTGCTACCGGTGCAGCGCGTGATAGACACATTGTCTGGAAATAGGGTAACCTAGTAACATAACCCATATACTTGTACGTGCTGTATGTCGGGGTTTAGTAGCTCGATAACCTACGGTACTAGAATGAGGGGTTGAGTGCCACAAGTATGATACAGTACCACAAACTCCCTCGTTGACGGTAGGTGGCGAGCGCCGATGTACTATACAACTAGGATAGATATCTGGTGCTAGGTGGCAGACCGCTCCGTCGGTCTTGTGCAGTATCATACCTGGGATTCAACTCCTATCGCGTAGATCCACCTATTAATGGAACGCTGGAATTATTCATAGTTGCAACTCGGGAGCAGTATCTACACCCAGCTGACCCATTACTCCTAGGATATATAACTGAATTACGAGATCTACTGTAGAATGGTACCACTGCCGTAGACATATCTCCAGGATGGATTCAAAAGGATATCTCCATTAAGATACTATGAGTAACTCATCTCCCCGAGCACATCGCGGATATGACCGCCTCGTGGTTTGCTTGAGCATTGCGCTACGACGGATTTAGCCCCATTCAAGTTCCAAGTCATCTGCCGAAGCCCTAAAAAACACCCTGAAAACTAGCGTTTGAGAAGGGCAGTTACCGGTGTTTGCGCCTGAATCTCATACCCGTAGACTTCAGTTGCAAGAACAAAGGCCGCCGCCCCATCACGAATACCTATGAGACTATATATATTTTCTTTGCAATGGAAATCACACACCCCCCCCTCCAAACCCTTAGAAAATAAAAATAAAAAGACACCCGGCTTATTATTAGAAAAAAATCCAAAAACACCGCACTGCTATTTCTTTCCTTTGTCTTTCATCTTTTTTCTCGTTGCCACCTTGTTTCATTTCATCCTTCTCTCTACTTACCGCATCCGTCTCCACGGCCGTTGCTGTGGGGCATAACCTAGTTCCTTACTTTTAATACGGTAGTGGCTAGTGTGTGGTGGAAAAGCGTCGTCTAAGTGATTGGCGGCGGGAATAAGGCAAGTTATTCTGGCAAAGGCTGTGCCCCGTAGAAAATGCAGTAGGGAGTGTAAATTACCATGCCTTTTTGTAAAAGCCTGACCGAAGTGAACTCGAATGGTGGGGGAGACCGAGCCAACCAGAGGGCATGAAGACCGGCAGAATCGCCACACTTTAATCTAAATTGCCACACCTTAAGCTAATAATAATTAGCTAAAGCAATTTGGCAGATTCCCCACTCAAGCTGCACCGCCCCTGGTGCGGGCACAATAGAGCACAACACAACATCTAATCAAGCCTACATGTTGATCTTTCTACCTTTCCATCTAGGGATCTGTCTCAGCACTGTGCCCTTTGTGTCCAGGCTTTTTTTCCTCCTTTTTTTCCGCAGTCATGCCAGTCGCAGAATTCAAGGCCCCTCCAGGGTTACGGTATCACTGGTAGCCATCCTTCATCCCCTTCATCCGCACAAACGGAGGTGTAATGCACTTTTTTTCTTCTTCCTGCGATAAGTTACCGTATCATAGGTGGAGGTCGGATGGGGCGGAAGGGGGGAAATAGTTTGGCCATCCGTCAATCAGGTTGGGATGGATGGCTTGGCTTGGCTCAAGTATTATTGTAAGGCTTGGAGGGATAGCCTTTCCCCGCCCACCACCACCGTCCCCCTTCTCAAGTCACTAGGTCCGTTTAAGAAGGTGTTCAGAAAGCTTGTGTTGAGTTCTGACTTTGACGTATGCTTGCTGCGCCTAACTCACCCCTGTCTCTCCTGAAGGAGATCAGGCTAACCCGCCGGGGAAAAAAGTCAATTCAGGAAGGTGGGGGGCGAAAGGCACAAATGACCAAGACGGCTTGGCAGGCTCATATCCTAACTGATAATGATCTGCTACTTTGCCTGATAATTCTTGGCCGCACCGGTTAGCCTCCGCGCATCCGCGCAGAAGCCAATTGAGCGGGTCCGGGCGGGGCACCGCAGTCCTTCTCTCGGGGACGTTGGTTATTGGGGGGATAAGGCGTGAAGTACTCGTTCCCAAGGGGAAGAAAAAGACGTTAACCGATGTGCCATTATTGTTTGTAAGGGAAGTAAAGGGGACTAATATACTTGTCCCAGGCAAGAAGTACCCGAAAATTTAGGAGGAAAACAGGGATAATTCAGGGATAGAGCAGGGGGATTTTGTATGGCCGACCGTCTGTGCACATCAGTGCGCCCATACAAAAAAGGTCAAAGTCCAATTTTCGGGTACTTCTTGCCAGGGACGAGTAACGCGTTACTGCTCATCATAAGGTTGAATCCCGTGTTCGAGCTCAGCTAGCTTGCATCCCAATAACGCCTCCCCCGCCAAGGCGAATGAGAAAAAGTGCATTCTTGAGTTACTCTATAATTTGTCTCCCAAGGTGTTGACAATTGTGCACTAAACCCCTGTCGATTGATTTTTTTCTTGCACTCAGGCTGGGTTACCATATGCAGCAGCGTAACCGCCACCAAGCAAGGCTGGGGTATGTATTTGGCCCTGATAATAATATTATGGTATAATGATTTTGGGGACGAATAGACTACGGCCCGGCAATATCCTGCTTTTCCCGGGACAGGAAGCTATCTTACCGGGATCACGCCGACATCTCCCTGATATACATGGCAATTTATAAAGTGCTCGGACACTTTTGCTTTATTGGGGTCGTCTTGGCGAATAGTTTATAGATTTCCAAGCAGAAGCACTGGGGGATATGTTTTCGTGCAGAATGGCTTCCGTCTTGTAAGAGGGTGTCTCCCTGGGTACTCATACTCGCACATATCTCCCCCTACGTCATTCATGTTATATACATGTAGGCTATGTACTACTATGTGTTCAAGTTCATGTAGGCATACCGGTATCCCTCCGACTAAATCCGAGCCTGCATACCCCCTCCTCAACAACTTCCGCGCTAGCCTCCACCCCGCCGCCGTCTGGAGCACGCCCCTTCGGCTTGTGTCCTAACTTGCCGGATCGATCAGGCTCGAAATTCCATCCCTGTCACCACTCCAGCGGAAAGAGAGAAAAAATAAGAAAGAAACTTTTGTTTGCCGGGCTTGACATCATGACAACAGCACAGAACGGCGGAATGCAAGGAGTGGGCTGAACAACATAAGAGGTAGTGTGAGGTGTCTGGCCTCATGATGTAGTAAGTAAATTAATACAAGTGCAAGAAAGGTATCGTACGAGAACTATTGTAGCCGCATACCATATTCCTCCCGTGACTGTAGCTTTACCGACCCTATTGACCACATTGCCCTCCTACGATCTTCCTTCTCCAGAGTGTTTCATCGTATCCCTTCTCTCAATAATCACCGTACCTCCGCTCCACCGCGATCGAGAAAAGTGCATCCATCAGTACGGGGTTTCGCTCTGATTACTGTTCTGAGCAGGCTTGAAAGTAATCTATCCCTGTATCTGCCGGGCTAAAAACTTGCTGGCTACGCCGTCGTCGAGATCGAGCTGAAGAACATGAAACAAAGTGTGAGGTATTTGGACCCCGGTAATGATGCGATACAATAATATATCGGAGGCGCATGCTGTAGAATACGGAGGTATCCTCTTCCCCCGGTATCGCTGGTCACCATATAGAGAATACTCCGCAGCCTTCAATACAAGCATACTTCCCGCATTTACATACCTGCACCACATGCCCACCTTCCATCCATCCATGCTTTCCGCATCATACGGTAGCTGTTCCCCAGAAATGTAGCGCTGCATGTTCAAGCCCATCCCAGTGCTCCTCCGCCACTCTTTTATTTGTTCGTTGAATTCAGTGTTGCACCTAGGCGAGGCCCCGATAGGCCGATCAAGCAACGGATCGGAAGCCGGTGGCCCTCAAACCAAACTCCAAGTGAGCTCCTCCTGCTCACGACACTGTACGGTACGGAAGATGTGACGTTCTCATTGTGGTCGGCCCTCTCACCACCCCCATAACCTGCGCTTCCTGACTAATCCGAAATTCCTCTCTCCCGCCTGAGATCATCAAATCCACCACTTCCCGGCATACACATGCGCTCAGCAAAGGATATTACCTTGAAGGCCGCCGCGCCTCCATACCTAATCAGACGAAAAGGCGGCTTGTACTCGAGCACATCTTGCCGTCTTAAGTGGGAGCGGCGTAACCTACTCTTTACCACAGGAATTATTATGCTTCTTAGGGGAGCCTGCATTGTTAGAACCAAAATTAGGTTCGCGTACATACTACTGCTTTCATCCGCTCGTTTGGTTGATGATTACGTGCTGCGCTTCCTTATGAAAGCCGTTGTAGATAACTGCAGAATTGGTTGGGTCCCGAGGGGTCGCATCCAATGGTACAAATCATGTATTGTGCTCGAGCAGGTTGGGGGGACCCTGTCTTTCACCCTTGTAACTCACGTTACCCTTCCTGCATCTCCAACCGAATTAATACCACACGTTTCACACCCAACAACGGATACCGGTATTGTATTCCATTAGTAGCCCCCGCGCTCCTTCTCCAAGACGACCGGGTGGGGGGAGGAAGAGGAGAAAAATGGTAGGTCCCTTGTAAAGGTGACTTACTCATTGGTTCTTGCACGAGGCTCGTCTCTTCTACAACTTAGGGTACTACTAGTACTTACCATTGAGCTAGCAGGGTTTGTGGCTGTACTTGATTATATATAACCTATTCCTGCTCGGGAAGACTCGACAAATAGCGACGGGGTATCGATTCGCCGGTAGGAATCTGCCTTGTACATGTTTCCTTCCCGGGTTCTTGCTACTGCAGCATAGTATTCTCCTCGCACCGTGTGGCATACCGTCACAGTAAGTTTACCGTACCCTGTCTAGCCAATTAGTTGGTCGAATGACGGCTGCTGTAACTTTACCTCTTTCGCGACTTATTATTAGCAAGTAATCAGGATTGACTGACTATAGCCTACAGCCCTCCCTTCACTGGCGACTTACCCCATAAGATCGCATCCAATGGCATACGCGTACCGTACTGCACTCTATTATTCCCCTCCAACTCGCAGTCGAGATCCCAAATCCAGGCTCACCTCCCCCTCTCTTGCCAGCAAAGCAAACTATCTGACCAGCATACGGTGCAACACCTCCGCCATCATAGCCACAAGTAGGAGTGAGTGCACAAGGCCCAAATTACCTGTTTTCCCTCCTGGCAAAACCTTTGAGCCGCTACCATAAGTTACGCGAAATGTAAGGTATATTGGTTACAGTGGGGTCGATGATGATGGAGTTCCACCAGGGATCAACCCCACGCTACGCAGGAAGCAAGCCTGGCGCAAAAGGAAAAACGGGGGCAACCGGACCTCAGAAGCAGCAGCCGCCTCCATGACCGACAGACCGACCCAGCCGATGTCGCCTTACTCCAGTACAGAAAGATATATATACACATACTTTTTAATCTTTCCTTAAAAAAAGGCCCCCGAAATGGACATAACAGGGTAAGAAATACCGCTCAGAGAGCTGTAGCATGATTCTGTCACTGATCCACATCAAACAGTGAGTAGAATGCAAACTATAACTGTACCACAATACTCTCGGGCACGATAAACCGATATAATAGTACGATTTACACGCCACCGTGCAAATGTGTATATATATATATAAATTCTTCTTCGCGCTTAATTCTGCGTCCTTATCTATTTACTCACGCGGTCATACTCGTCCAGTCCGCGGAGTCTCCAAGGAGAAGGGGGGGGGAGCGATGCTAAAACGCATCCTGCGCAGCCGAGAATTTTTCTGGCGGGCATGATAGGAGCTCAACGGCGCATGCCACGGGTCTCCTCCGTCGGCTCACTCGTGCCTAACACCAGCACCTTACTGTGATCCCTTGGGCGGTCTGAAACAGTAAAATCCGCCGCCAGGCACACTCGCCCGGGCTCAGTCGAGACATGGCTATTTCAAATTATGGAACATACGGTTTCTAACACAAGAGACTGAGGTTCATAGAGACCGTTAAAATTTAGCGAATCGCCATACCGGAATTCTTCCAAAACGGGATTAGTGCGCACAGCCGCGAATTCCACGGTCTCAGGCCATGCAATGGATGCGGTACTGTACTCGAGTGTATGGCTATCCTACTTCTTTTCTTTTCTTTTCTTGTCTTGCTTTCTGCTTTTCTTGTCTTGCTTTCTGCTTTTCTTTTTTTCTCTCTCTTTTCCCTCCTCTTTGGAGTACTCGCATTGTCTTGACGTTTGTAAAACGGACTGCTATTGCATACAGCTGCCAATTGGCCAAGCCTTAGAATTTCGGTAGTATGCAATAGCAGTTCGTTTTAAAAACGTCACGACAACCCAAGTACACGCATTTCTTCCGATGTGTCTTACTTGGTTTACATGGTGATCAGTGCTTTTCACTGTAAGAAGTCGTGGCGGGTGGTGGACATCTATCGTGGAAGTACCAGGGCACTGCATGCCATCCCATCTGTCCATTCACCAATCATATTCTCCTTCTCCTTCTCCTTCTCCTTTCCCACTTTTTTCCTTTCTTTCCTTTTTTCCTCTCTTTTTTTTACAGGTCGGGCAGTGGACGAATGATGATTCTCTACTCTACTACCTCCGGTGCGTAGTACTTTACCGTTATGCACTGTTAACCTAAAGTCGTGGCTGGCATAGTATCATACTTGATTAGCATACGGTACTAGTACTGTACTTGTACAGTGCCACCGTCCTCTCCTTGCGTCCCCCCTCAATTGCCACAATACTCGTACTGTACCCACTCCAAGTTTTTTTGCTTTTCTATTCTATTCTTTTTCTTTTTCTTTCTTCTTTTTTCCCAAAGACGAGAGGTGCATTGCTCCACCGGTACAGTGCTCTACTCGCTGTGTGTGTAAGAAGTCATGGGGGATATATGGCAGAGCACTAGAGCATAGAGTCCAAAGTCGTGGCGGGCATGCATGGTAGAATACGAGCGTGGCATCCGCTTGTCCATTCACCCGATATTTCGGTCCCTTTTCCCTTGCATTGGACGTATATTGCTCCTCTCCGTGGTTTCCATCCGAGTATCGTACTGCGCAGCGCTGCTGCAGGGAGCCACGGCGGACATCTGTCGTAGAGTGCCGGTGCGTAGCTTGCGGGTGCCCACTCGGTCTCATTCATCGGACCCGTTCTGCCATATGGCAATATTTTTTTTGTTTTTGTTTTTGTTTTCCTTCCTTCCCTTCCTTTCCTTTCCTCCTAGCAATCGTGCAATGACGCACTGCAGGATGCTCCTCCGCTCTACTCTACTACTCCTTCACAATACAGTACTAGTATAGCTCAACGCAGCGTTGCAACTGTAAGTAGTCATAATGCAGGCTAAGATGATCCCCACATCATCGATCGTACTACAGTGAATAATAACTTCCGCAGCATCGTACCATACTGCAATCCTTTTTTGCTTTTGCCCTCTTCCTTTTTTTGATTCTCTCCTAGGGAGCGCGCATGGACGCATTGCACTGTAGGATGCTCTTCTGCTCTGTCCTACTGCTCCACAGTACAGTACAACCCAACCCAGCATTGAAACTGTAAGCAGTCATGATGCAGACTAAGGTGATCCATCCAACCATCCAGTTGCCATACATACTTCTACATAACTTATCCATCTTATCCATTTCCATTTTTACTTTTTCTACCGGGGATAGAGCGGATGAATTTGGCCTGGTATCCTACCCCCTACCTCTTCTTCCTTCAGCTCACGAGTAGCGTATCAGTACCGCATCATACTGGTATGGCGCAGCACAACTATAGCCTCCGGCCTACCTGACCAAAGGGTTCTAAATCCGGAATGGCCACCTTTTCGGGAAGGGAGGATAATAGATAAGTTACCGCATCATACCCTATCCTCCAATGAAATTATCCGAATTGAGAACCAAGCTTTCCTTCTTCACTTGATGTCATGATGGAAGGTTGTGCAGTCGTTGTTTGGAGTCACAATCGGACAAGACGTTCTCCCGTCCCCCCCCCAAAAAATACTACCAAAATACCACGCTGCAGCGTGATTCCGGTAATTGGTTTCTAACTCGTTGGTAAGAGATATATCTATATATAAAGCTCTATAAAACCCATTAGGGGCATCATAAGGGGGCCACTTACGAAATTTCAGGCGGTACAAGTATTTGGCGGATTACTGTAGATTACTTGTTTACTGGCTTTGTCGTTGCTACTAGAGCGCATATTAGTGCATTGCCAGAGGGGGTGGGAAGTATGGATGGGAAAATGCCGGTACCGGCAGTGCGAGAATAGCAAGCTAGCAACCAAGCGACGAAAGCGCGCCTCTCCCACATTGACCCATCCATCCGTTCAATCCCCCCGTGGCTCTGGGCAACGGACGCCAATGCTTGTCCCCGCTGTCGCATTACAATATGTGCATCGGTTTCCACCCCATCATCATCCCCGCTCCGATCTAATGTCCATAATCTCCTCAACCCACCCCCCTCCTCCAACGGACCAACTTAGCGGATGACCAAAATGGATGGCTGGATGGGTAAGATATCACGCCTACGCGTCGTTGGCTGACCTAAAGGGTATGAAATCGAATTGACTCACGCAGTCCGTTTCCCATGATATGCCAATAAGCCTGCCTCTCTCTTGGTTTATTTTTACACCTATTTGTGGGAATAAGAGACAGAAGACACGAGATTGGATTGGTCAATGAGTGTGCGGCAACCAGTGGCAAGGAATGAGTGGCTGCTACCGTCCAGGGTTATGGGAAATGCAATAATGGTTGAATTTAAGTCCAATTCCAAAACTGCAGATCCGACGGGTGTGGGCACTTGTGTGCGTCGTCGTGGTGGGTGGGTGGATAGACAAAAGTGTGAAACAGCTACTCGACGTTAGTCTAAGTACTTCAGCTGCCGGAACGAGTGACACTAGGTTACGTGCGCTAAGTTACCCGCCGAGCAGAATTATGAAGGTTATTGCAAAACAAAAATGTCAGAACACTTACCACTCGAGTAAGACCCACACCAGGTGGTTGGCAGTGGCTTGGCGAATGCTTTCCTGGAAAGGGAGGGGGGGGGGAAGGGTGCTCGTTCAGACAGGTCCAGCGTGCGGTCGTAACGATGCACCCGGGCACTCGCGCAAGTACGGTACTAACGGAACGAAACGAGAGTTAGGACAGGGAGGGAAGGAGGAAAAAATAGCAAGAAATAAAAGGGCTGCTAGCAATTTTTGCCCTCCACGTTAGCTATCCCTTGTGATAAGGCGATGATACTTAGGACGATACAAATGATGGTAGGAAATAATTAAAAAATAAATTCCACGGTATCGTACAAAGTAGCGAATAATCCGCGGATTCGAAATCGAGTTTCACCCTGTTTTGTAGACCTTCAATCGCGTGGCAAACGTCAACCAAAAGAGCCAGATAAACTCCTATTATAGTTCATGATATTTATTTGACAACTCAATAAAATCAAGGTTTGAAAACAGTGTGAAGAGTGGAGAGCAGATTTCAACCAAAAAGGAAGACCGGTAAAAGCTCCTCCATTCTGAAGCAGATTTGTTTTCAAGCAATGCAAAACCCGAAAAAAAAAAGAGACCAAAGATGCCCACACCAGAATAATGACGGCCCACAATCCATGACTTATTTCCGACTCCATCCCTTCTATTGCAATGCACAAATAACCCAAGGAAAATATGTATTACAAGGAAGAAACAGGAAGAAATGCTCGAGACGGGAATGACTGGGCGAAGCCAAGGAAAACAACACAAAAAAAAGATCCCAAACAAAGTCACAAAATACAGCATTCCAGAAGAACGGCGTGGAAGACTGGTAGAGAGGTGGGGAAGTCAAAAAGTCGTCGATGATCAGATGAAAGCGCTCATGGTTTCCAGAGAGAAGGAAAAGCGGGGCCAAGCGAACAGCGGATCATTTGTGAATTGATAGCGAGCGACAGCAGCCCTTGGAGCGAGAGTGAGAGGACCAAGGAAGGTCTCTTATGAGCTGCGAGATGGGGAAGTTATCGACTCTTTCTGTTCAGTGCCCCCGTTGCTGCCGCTGAGGGCCGAATGATATCGAGGAGCATTATGCTGCTGCTGGAATCTCTCCATCGGGAGAAGACCCCTCGACGGGTCGTTAACGTATTCACGCGGAATCCCTAGAGTAGCCGCTGCATCGCCAACAAGATCGTTTGCCTAGAAAAGGGTTAGAAGGAAGCTTGGAAATAACAATAAGCTAGTACGTGCCTGTTGTTCCTGAGTTTGCTGAGCCATGGTGAACAAGGGTGGGCGTAGGTGGTAGTGGGTAAGTGGTAGTGGGTAGGTGGTAGTGCGTAGATGGTAGAATTGTCAAGTGTGGGCGAGATGGAGTGATAGGGAAACTAGCTTTTTAGATAATGGAGGATACGTAGCAGAGCGAGCCGTGGTAGAGGCGGTGGGAGGGGTGATGGTGGAGGGGGAGCGGTGGGGTCTTTATAGGGGGATAGGGATGGATAACTTAGACCACCATAACCTATTTCCTTATGTACATAAATCCTATGATACCCCAGAAACCCACAAATTAAGAACGCAAGCCCCACCATTGGCACCTCCCAAATGCCGGCCGAAGAACTGTACCTTACGCCATCGCACGCGAGGCAAGCAGGTCCGTCCACCCAAAGAGACAACGAGGCAGAAGACTTTCAAGCAGCCTCGGGCCTCAGTGGCTCGGAAGGATCGAAACGGAGTTCAGGCCAGCTCCCGAGTCATCTGAATGATTGTTCGTAAGTCCCTTATCGTCCGTGGGGCACGCGCTCGTTCTAATCCCCGGTGTACCACCTAAATAACTCGCAAATCATTCAGCCAATAGGCTCGCTCGTAAGGTGTGAAGTTAGGGCGAAAGTCTGTTGAGAAGCAGGGCGGTGACGCGGTATTAACTTGTGATGTCGGGCTGGGCAGGGGGGGGATAGGGAGGTCGGTGCTCGTGGGGATACTGTGATTTTGCTGCGGAATTTGCGAACTAGCGAGCTCGACGAGCGACGAAAAACCGGACATTCCTCACCTTAAGAGTCTAAACATCCAAAAGCACAGCCGCGAAGCACCAGCAAAACCTTAAGGTTGTCATAATCCGGAGGAGACAGGGGAGGCCTTAACTTTGGCATGGGCCAGGGCGCAGTCGAGATGGAACCCTAGTAATACTGAGGTAGATTGAACTTTTGCGGTGAGGCGCCCACAGAAGGGAGGGGAGGAGAAACGAGCATAGATCCCAGTGAGCCCTGTAAGACTTTCTGGTTTTTTGCTTCCTTTTTCTTGAATTTTCGAGCACGAGCGGAGGTTGTTTGCGAAGCGCCTACACACGAGTTCGCGGGAAAGCTCTGGCACCGCCTCAGCCCTGTCTTCCAAGGTCATTCCAACTCCCCCCCAACTTGGCATGAAACCTGGCGCTCAGAGGCTCGACACTACAAGAGATAACACCGCCGCAGTCGATAAAAGAAGCCGCCTCGGTAGAGGGCGCGCGCCCTAGGTGGTACAAGACCTAATGCTGTTCTTTCTGCTTGCGGCTGGGGGTTTTTTCTTGCGCAGGTTCTTTCTGTTTGGCTCGCGCGATAACCATACTGCTGGCTGCGGCAATGTTACGGATTAGATACAGGTAGGTTGACTTTCCAAGGGAAAACCATTGACTTGGTATCCTGATTTTCTGTCTGCCTAGCTGGGCGAAGTCTGTTTAGATGACTATCGCTAAGCGGGTTGGTGGGGAGGCGAACTTTCTGGCGCGCCGAACTAGATAAAGCTCCCTTTTCAAAACGAAGAAGGGCGGAGGGTAGAGATATAAGTTAATTGAAGGTGAGTGAGGTTGGTCCCCTATTATTGCGACCGTGGGTTGGAGTGTTGTGATGGGTGGAGAGGAGGAGAGAAGCGAGCTACAGACCTACCCCGCATTTTTGAGCTGCGCCACTCCGTTCTCTTTAAAACTGCTCTCAAGCAATTTCCGTTCCGCCCAGGATCGGATAGCGGCGAGGCACTCTCCGAAAACAAGAGATACCGTACCATCGCCTAGGTTTGATTACGGACTTGATTGTGTCCGCTTATCCTTGGTGACAGTCATCGTACCAATGATGTTCAAGCAAAGAATAGCAGCACCCATTCATCCGCACATAATATCCACGGATGGAAACGATTTCTCTGGAATCCCTTGGAGCGATAGCCCCGGTCACTTCCATACCCGAAGTATAGGTATCGACCCCAACGATAGCAGCCCTACTAATCTCCCAACGCTCCCCATGCAAACAAATCACCCGAGAACTAAGCAAACCTCTTCTGTGGGCTTTTGGTCGGTTCCAAGATACGGCTAGTCGCCCAGATCGCCTAGGGGCGGTCAAGTAACTGTAGCCCTTCGCACCAAAAGCTGGGGCATAAGCTCTATTTCTGGGCCTTCATCTGCTAGACAAGGGTTGAGTCATAGGCAGTGATCGCCTCCTAAGAAACGATGTAGTGAGTTAGCATTCTATCGCAGGCCCTGAGGAGTCGGGCTAGCAAAGCTTGAAGGGTTGGGTAGAGAGACCATACGCCAGTGAGCACATACCTCTGCTATCAGAGATACTCCAGGCAAGCAAATAGATCCGGAGTTTGGGGTCGTTCTCAAGTCAAGCAAGACAGTTGATATTGAGTCCCTTCGAAGTGGGAGGACTCAACCCGGGCTTTTATGCTCTGCTATCTCGATGTCTAGCCAGACCTAGCAACTTGGTCGCCCTTGTTTCGAGCTCAGACGAGGAAAAAATAAGACAATGCTCGGGTGTGTCAAGTGCCATCATACTCAATGTTGGTTTTGCACCGGTACGGTACGTGTCGCGTCTGCGAGAGAAAGTATGATATAACGCGAGGCCTGCCTTTATGGAGGCTGGGCGGACGCGTTGTTGGTGGTCTGGGAACGCGTTATCATGGGACACGCATTTGACTAATCTCATTGGTAGAAATAGCAAAACTGCTCATTCGCGCGGTGGGAATACCGGTAGAGACCATAGCAATAAAGTGAACTGGGTTGCTGGGTCTATATTTATCGCTTAGCTCTAATCTGAGAGAGAGAGGGGAGACTTAGACTAACAAAGATGGAATGTTTCAGGCGCTCTTAAGCTTGCTCGCGAATTATCTACCTGATATGAATGCCAGTAGGTACCGTACTGCAAAGCGCCGGTTACCTTGAACTCTCCCAAAGGTAGGACGGGGGCCAGCGAATATATAGAAATATAGTCCATATCCCGACTATCAAGAATTCACTATGGGAGGAGGGTACATGTCGAGAATGTGAGATATGTGCATACGCTGTCCAAAAAGCATGTAGAGCCTCGGCGCATTGCACAGAAAGGATAGAGCCTCACTCCTTGTGGATTGGAACCCCACCGTTTCCCCCAAATATGTATTCATACAGGTTTCGTGTGTTGTTCAAAGTCATATCTCCAAAGGTAGGGCGCCTGATCCTTCGAACCCTGACGTATCCAGAAAGAAAGAAAAAACACCACCTTTGCACACTCGTTCGGCCCTTATGAGAGACAGGAATTCCAAGGAAGGTCAATTAACGAAAGAGCATTCGAATCTCTTGAAATCGGGCACGGGACACTGTATTATTTCGCCCCTGACGAAAAATCGTTGGACGGGGAGTAGGAGATGAGCAGGTTCTCGTCCAACCTACCATCAAACTGAATCCTTCCGTGCCGTATTACTTGAATAGGATCAGATACTAGGTAATGTTTCTGCAATCAAATCTTCTCATATCGAGGACCATTCTCATTGATTTCAAAGCTCCGTAGGAAGCAGGTCCAATTTAACTTAAGTCAGCGGCTACCACGGCGCGAGGCTGTGCTTTCGCACACTACCGTGATGGTGGTCAACACAGTACCGGAACTATACCCCGCCTTTTTTCCCAATGCGTGAAGTCACACCTACCATTAAAGCCCCAAAACTTCTTAAAAGCGCCCACTGTGTTAAATAAAGATCTCTCCTCGTCAGCAGTCCTCATCACCCCAGAACTCAACCTTGGGAGCCTTGACTTGTGCTTTTAAAGGGGGTAGAGAAGTGGTTAATGGTTTAATCACAGAAGCCTTCCTGGAAAATTCTTCCCTCTACTAGCTTTGTGAAGACGGTCAATCCCCTCGGGTTTAGCAATAGCTACATGACAAAGAGACGGTTACGCTAGGGCGATCAAAGCAGATGATCCTATTGTTGTCAGTGCTGTATCCAGCAACACCGAACACCCCCGGCTACCCTCGATGCAGTTTACCGTACACTAGGTGTGGGGTCTGATGGGGTTCGGGGCGGAAAGATGTGGGTTGAAGCACGCATATATGAGACCTCGTATTAGCTCTTAAGGGCCTTGGTATAGCACCAATACACAGCCCTGAACAACAACACACCTCTTGGAGCTACTAGAATCTGGGGAGTCGCTAGAATTCCCCAGACGCTAACACTAAAACCCCGGAGGCATGAAATCGACCGATTGTCCTGGCCCTGAACAACAATAGCGATATAGGAAGGCTGACTGAGGGAAAGAGTGAGTAGTGAGGAAGGGCTGACGACGTTTATTTGAAGAGGAGGAATCGGCTCAAGGATCTAGAGTGATATCTGGTTAGACGACATGATCCTGTCTAAGTAGCCTAAAGGTCCTTAGGTACACTACATTCAGTTACTGGCGGGCCTTTCATCCAGAGTGCCAACGAAATCCGGAGACCGCTGCACTTCTTAGGAGCTGGTGAGTGCGCCCGGCTTGACTACGATCAAAACATGTTCCCCCAACCTTCTGCAGTCCCTGCTACAGGTAATAATATTTTGCATATTTCTTTTATCGTGGGTGTTATTGGCGGCCTGACAGATTGGACAACATTAGAACCTCTGAAAATCCAAGGGAGTGCATTGGATATCAGATGTTGTATACTGTACAGAATTTAGCCAGAGGGCATGTGATGGCTCGCTATGGATCTAGGACACCTGTTCATCGGCTCAGAGGGCATCGGATAGGGTGCAGAGAAAATCAGCCCACTTGAGGGGAGATATCGACACCTTAGCATGTGCGTTTTGGTGTCAAAGCACTTTCCCCAACGATCATCCAAAGAGGGTACCCTGGCGACAGCGGCCACTTAAGTGTAGGCTTGGGTGCAAAGTTCAATCAAACGAAACACCACGAGCGGTCCAAGTTCTGAAGCTGGACCTTAGGACCTGCAAGCTTGGGATCAAAATTTAATGGGGATTCTGGCTGTTTCTAGGACAACAGGCCACCTGCTGCATTCTCCATTTGTGATAGGTCTAAGGGCTGTTCTTTTTCTTTTGCGAACAAGGTTACCCTAGTGACGTGGCTCCCAAAAGAAGAGAGCTGTCATCCAATCTGCTACCGGGATAAGAGGAAAATAAATTCCTAGGATAGCCGTTGCTGGTTCACCGGGGCCCCGCCCAGGGGCTCCTGGTCATTTTATTCCCCGACCTAATCACCTCTCCGGTTGCAGAGGGTTGGTGCCAGTATAGTTGCGAATATATAGGAGTGCGGGCAAAGCCCTATGAAACCGTTGGTGACAGCGGGCTATCATGTATGTCCCCCCTGTTGCATGAGGCTTCATGCGAGGCGGGACCTGACTATCGCCGTTGGAACATCAATCAATTAGAGGGCGCTCGAGTGCCGGGGGCGGGATAAATATGCTCTTCTCGAGGTTTAGCGGTGGTAGATGGTGATGTATCGCAACGTGGGTATCGTACATCATATCAGCGTGCCGGTATCTTCACTGGTGGCCTCGGAAAGTGGGATCCTCATGCCCGAACCCACTAAACCCACGCTGTCGAAAAACACGCACTGAGATACATCTCCCTGATCTAATTCTCTGGTGAGAAAAGGTATTATCCGGCTGCAACACTCGATACTAATTAGGCCTAGCTCTATAGCGTGGAACGTATAAACTCCCAATCGAGTTTTTCTCGAGTCCCATTTCGGTTTAAAGGAAGTTTTTAAGTTCAGCAGGGTCCAGGGTTGCCCAGGTTAAGCAATGCCTGCCCAAAAATGGGGTTATCTTCTCAGGGATCTTAGAGCCTATTTGGCTGCAACGGTTCCGTTCCGTTCTCCCATACAAATGGCACTTTTCCTTCCGTTTCAAAACGGAGAGAGCAGAAACGGTCGCCCAACGGAACGGAACCGTTGTAGCCAAACAGGCCCCTAGAAACTTCAGTCCTAAAAAGAGAAAAAATGGAAATCCGACCAGCCCAACTCTCTAAGCTATACCCCTGAAGGAATTCGTGACTGTCTTGGTCAACTTAAAGTTTTCTTTAAATAGCTAGGTTGGGACTCTAGAAAAGCTCTAATATCCTGTCGGGAAAAAAAAACTCCACTTAACCAGAGAGTGCCCAGCCCTTTCTGAAGTATCGATGCAGGTATGTTGCCAACGGGCCCTGTCTTGCTAGGGTCTAGAAGCAATGGTTGAACCGTTACGCCTGTGTTCTGTTGGATACGGGATGTTGCTTCAAGTAAACTTGGCCATTCGAGCGCAAAATCGCCCTAGCGTCAGTGATATCTTCTTAGCTAATGTAGGCATCCACGTCCACCGCCCCTCGTTACTGAAAAAAAAGTCTACCCGCAGGTGCCGAATTGCCTGTACGGTTGGAGACACGATGCTATAGCAATCTCAGGGGCTAGCCCTGCTAACGGGCTCATGTGGTATCGGCGCCCGCAAATGGTGGGAAGATATCATGGATCACTAGTGTGACATGACAGAGGTCGAGGTAGGATTTAATACCTCTTTCTAGCTACTGAGACAAGCACTCACTATGCATACACAGCTACACTCGGCCATCTTGGATGGCTCAAATCTCGGGATTTCCTCAGGGAGTATACGGGACGTTTGAGGAAGAAAGGAAAGTTTGAGATGCTTACAGTACCGGTACTCGTAGATCCAGCATCGGGGGGGGGTCTCTTGACATAAATCACGGTTTTAGCCCATAGTAAGCTTAGCAGAGCAGGTTAACAAAATAACCAATACGAGTTCATGGGATCGAGTAAACTCAGCCTCCCTATGATACTCTGTTTGGAAAACACTTACTGCTCGGGGTACTTTGACTCTAATCGGGGTGATCCGAGGCCGATGGGTGATAGTGGATCTATAAATAACGTACCGGACTGGGAAGTGGATTACGCGTTGTCTGAACTTTGCACAAATCCTCACCATAAGGAATTCGACAAAATAAAACCTCTGGATTTACGGGTATCAGGCAACAAGTATCCGAACACGAGACATATGGCGCACAGACAAATTACCATATCTGTCGAATGTCTCATGTTCGGATACTTCTTGCCTATAACTGTAGCTCCAGAACAGGCAAACCTAAAACGGTGTGGTACTAGAATACCTCCTGCTCTTCCGAATCTCTTCGGCTCAGTATAGGGTGTTCATTGAGATTTCCAGATTTTCACTTTTTTGGTTCAATTTAGCTGAGCTACTTCCCATTGCAACACGTTAACTGAGTTTTTGCGGTATTATTCTCATCCTTCCTATCTCCCTTTTTAGGGATAGTTCTTTTTAAGTTTACCAAGGGGATTCAGCAAGATAAAGCTATTGAAGAACCGGGGAGAAGTACATTCAAGTTCCATACGGATCCGGATGCCCTCGCTTCTAGTTCAGCCAGTGCTTCTACAAGGAATTGGGGCTGCTATAGAATTTCGACAGCTCAACGAGTTATCCGGTTGAGGGCGATCCGGGATAGCGGGGTGCGGTGTATGTACTCGCACAAGGCTATTATGTATGATACCATAGCCAAATAAAACTCCCTCCTCTCCTGTCCCCTTACCCTTCCTCCTTCCTCTTTATCTATTTATCCTTCCATGATATCTCACCCGCTCCCTTCTGTGGGATGGAATACCGGCGGGGGCCCCATCACAAACTGTCTCGCGAAAAAGTACGTATTATGTATACAACAGTTGATATTGGAAAAATGCCGGAACAAAAAAAATTAGACAACTCATGCAGGGTTAAGGGACCTAGCTGCACTGCGCTGTATAATATTCAATGTCCTAAGAAAGGTACCGATGGGATAGATATTAGGAAACTAAACAATGGGATCTTGCCTAAACAAACAAAACAATTTGTGCAATATCCCAAACAGCATACTGCTTCCTTTTCTTGGGGTAAATGCAAATTTCATAGTAAAGGGGTTTGGGATGGGTAGTCCCGTAAATTTGCTTCATTTATTTGACGTAATTTATAATATTTTTGCCCCCCCCTCCTAATTGCGTTAGTTTTTTTTTGTCTGATATCGGAGATATAGTAGGAGCTCGATTCCCATGTGTGGTTCGCGGCACACGGACCATTACTTGTGATGCTAAGAACATCGAAAGAGAAAAAGGGAAAGAGCGGAAAAAGAAGAGCGGTATTCCCTAATTACAAAAACTATACGAGTGCTTCATGACACCTCGCTCGAGCCCAGTGGTTCGCCTGTCTGCTTCTTTTTATATGATACCGGTAATTGAACAGGGGTATTTGGCCAATAGAAAATGAAATCCGTCAAAGTAGGGTAACAAAAAACACCGGCTAATCCCTGTTCGTCACCCGCTTATATTTGTCAAGACCCCATGAGAGACTGTAACGAACATCTCACCTCACATACCACACATCACACATCCAACAGTAATTACTTTTTTCACACACCCACTAGTAAGGTGCTGTCAACTCTTCCCTTTTATCCCCCGGTCTTCGAGCAGGCAGATAAGCAATGGGGAAGGAAAGGCAGGAAAATCAGGCGGAGCGTCAACGCGGGGTAGATCACATGTCTCCATCATTTTAAACCAGACGCATATATATGAAACAGGTGAGTACTGCTGGGAACGAACCGGGAGCGCCAGGTTGATCTCGTGTATCGGATAGAGATGCATGGCTTTTGCACTATCAGTGGGGGTGGGCGGTGGAAATAGAGATGGAGGTGGAGGTAGAGATGGAAATGGAAGTGGGGGTGGAGATGTGGTGGAGATGTGGAGGATGAGGAGGAGCGGGACGAGGGATCTGATGTAGGTAATTAGGTTACTGAGCCTGATGGGTATTGATGTGGCTGTGGAATGTCTATTATTCGTGGTGTATCATACTTGGGCATCCGGAGTTAGCTTGATGGTGGCAGGTGGCCTTCGCTCTAACGGGACTTCGTGTTTTGAGCGAGAGGGGCGTAGCCAGTTCTGTAGGGGCCATACTGCACTGTCCATACGAGTACTGTACCAGGGTCCGTTAAGAAGTGATTGAACGGTTATTTAAGGTTGACCAGCCAGATATATCCCTATCTGTTCAGGTTAACAGTTCCCTACCCTAGTACCATGGATTTTGTGATGGTGCAATCTTTTCTTCTCTTCTTTCTTTCGGATCGAGGTGTTGTGATACTGTCGGTGAAGGCACCGCGCCCATCAATCCCCTTCCCACACCGCGCCGGTCGTGATCTTTACCACGATCGGTTTGTTGTCAAATGGAGAGGAAATAAACTAAGACATAATGCGAGAAAGGACACGGTGATGGCCGGCTAATAGATAAGTTCATCACGTGGGGATGATAAGAAAAATTTGGTGAACGGCTCTGATTGGAGTATCACCCGATCAGGTACGTGACGAATGCAGTACTGCATGATCTGGTGAAACTGGTTTTCCAGCTAAGAGGTTAGAATAAGGTGTGAACCAGGATTTCCCACAAAATAACCCTTCCCTGTTACCGGTAGTTGCTACCCTCTAAATAAGGGCAAATGTCTCGAAAGCGATACCCAAGGTGGGCATTTGGGAAAATCCTACCCCTAAAGGCTACTCGCCACTCAACAGAGCTGGTGTATTTCGCCACACTTTCTTTTGACCTCTTAGCCTGAAAGCCAGTTTCACCAGGTCATGCCGCACTAGTATGATACTCGAGCAAAGAGGAAGTGTGTAACCCCCTTGCCACAGAGTGGCTTGCATCCAAGTACCGGTACTGAATCTATCGTGAATGTACCTTACTCGGGTGGGTTCAAAATAGCCTTCACTAATCGACGCCCCCTACCGACGGAAAAATTCGAAGTGGTGGCTGGTTACACACTTCCCCCCGGAAGCTTCTGGCACTGTAACTTTGGCCTATCGGACCACATCCTGCGCCTCTAGACGCAGACCACCCTCCACATCAATCTCTATCCCAATACCACCGTCCAAACCCATGATACTGGCGGTCTTGACCTGTACTGTGCTGCGACATGGGGAGGTTGCCTTCCGCATGCTCGCCCGAGGCTATAGGAACTTGAGAATAGGGGTTGGAGGGATGCATGGTGAAAGATCTGTGCGTGTCTAGGCGCTCATGCAAAATACTCCCCCTATTTTTCAAGAGCTTGTGGCCTGGGGCAAGTGCCGGCTGGGCTTTTTTTATGTTTTTCTTCTATAGTCTGCAGTGTTATACTGTATATGTTTGTGCCCGGATGGATGGGTGGGTGACTGAATCGTTTGCCCAGGGCAGGATTTCTAGCGTGGGGTTTAAATTTTTGACCGTCAGTGCGCCGATTGCTCGTGGTCCGATTTGCCTTGTGCCTCGTGCCTTGTGGTGGTAGGAATGCGGGTTGCCGTATACCGTAGTTGCCTGTATATATCGAGAGTCATATAATTTATCCATGGGAGATTTCGCTGTGCAGGATTGGATGCGGTAAAATAGGACTAAGTCTTATGGGGAAGTGCTACACAGACACTGCATTGTAGGCTCTGTATGGTGCCTATTGTCTACTGATACAGTCAAATCAGAGCGTATCCTGTGGGAACCCGAATAAACTGGCCATATACTAGGTAGTCCAAGGTTTCCTGCTCTGGAAAAGGGGCGAAAAGCACCAAAAAAAAAACCTCTACTCGCCCAGAGGGATAAGAATAAAAATAAAGGGATGTCGGGCCCTGCGCCGCTCCAACCTCCTAGCACAGGGCCCAACTATTGGAGCTTTTAAGAGATCCCCTAATAAGTACAAGTAAGTGTGATCTTAAACACATTCCTACGGTATCGTCCCTGACTGGATTACCAACCGTACGATGCTGCACAGAAGTTTGCGCTGCGCCTCCCCCTCCCTCTCTGAAAAAAACAAAGGAAGTGGGCCGAAAGAAGGGTGAAACTGCTGGATCCTATTCTTCCTCTCCCTCCTCCTTAGGAGCTTCAACCATGATATGCAACTTGACTTATCCTGTGATATAATACAGTCGCGCTTGGCTATAATGAACTCCAAGAATCACGACGTCAAGGTCTTGTTCACTATGGGCGTCCGTTACAGAAAACTATCCTCTGCAGTAAATTTACTAGCGCGGCTGCTGGTACTTTTCCTTATAGCGAGAGATTCACTATAAGGGTATTCATTATAGTCAGGTGCAACTGTAGTGTATATTTAGCTGTGGACGAGCGAAGGAAACTGAGCCATAATCAGTTTAGCAATCGGGATAGACCACGCTCTCTAACCGTAGGTGAGGCCTGGATTGGCAATTGAGGAAGGTCTCGCATTAAACCAGGCTTCATTCCATGGCTCCGGGATGAGAATCCAAGTGTTCTTTGGGTTGTACTTTACAGTACAAGTACTGTGCTATGTGTGCGTTCAGTACACCCTCATTCCAAAAGTTCTGGCACCCAGTACGGCTTGGGGAGTGATGACCCAGGGTTTGGAATAGAGGAGGATGACGAGGGGGAGGAGTTGGAGGAGGAGGAGGAGATGTTGAAGAGGATAGCGGCGACGTTCAGGGAAGGGGAAGGGAAGGGGAGGAGATTATGAGGGGACTCTACTGTCTTTGAGTTTTTCACATCAGAGCCTGGTCTAGAGGCTGTAGGATCTTAGATAGGGTGAACGCTTTAGTTGAGCATAGAAACCCGAAATGGAAAAAGTTTGGAAGAAAAAAAAGGTTCTGCCACCCGGGCTGGTACTGTAACACAAAGTGCTATAATACACCCGCTATAAAAATTTGTCACGATATAATACTAGCCCGGGTGCCGGACCTTTTGGAATGCGGCTGTAGAGGAAACTCGAGAGCGTTTAGTAGCTTATCCTTGTGGGAGAATATCTTATGGTACTGTCCCGGGTTCTGATTGCCTAGAGCATTCTGCTCTATACACGGGGATAATATCTAAATGCCTAGTCTAGCCCAGGATATCAGATCGTAGAGGATTTCTTCACTGCAGATGGGGCCAGCCAGGGACGTGATGGAGGAAGAAACCCCCTCCCCCCCCTTTTTTTATATTTACCTTGACTAATGGAGGTTTTGGCTTCTTCACTAACTAAAGATCTCCCGGAAGACTAGACCCCTTAAGTCAATTTCCTTTGTTTCTTTAGTGTTGGTGGGCAGCTAGGTATTGTACTTGTATATTAAATCTGTGGAATAGTATAACCAACCCAGGAAGAATATAATCCTACTTGTCTTGAGTGGGTTTATTTTACCGGTGCTGGAAAGTATGTGAATCCCGATCTACAAAATTTTCTGCTACCCCCGTCCTCTTCGCCTGGCTCCTTTTTCCTGCTTGCTTGCCTGCATGCCTTCCTGCCTGGACGCTCTGCAAAGCGGAAAGGTGAAAGGAAAAAGTAAAGGGTGGCTTCCCCCCTCCCCTTTCGAAAAAAAGCAAGGAAAACAGGTGTGTGGTGGATTGGAAAAAGAAAAGAAAAGAGACAACTCGTTACTTCTGAGGGATCTTTTTTTTATTTTACTTGCTGTTACTTGTCTAGATTTTTTTTCCTTTTCACTTTTCTCCTTTACTTTTCTTTAGGAATCGTGGTTTTTTTTAACCCTTCTCTTTACTTTTTTACTCTTTTTGCTTTTAAACCTTGACTTCTGGGTTTTTGTCGTTCGAGGCACACACCCCCTCTTCCTCCTTTCGCTCTTGCTGACTGCGTATTGTTCTTCATAAAGTTGGGATCTAATCTCCTTGATCTTGTGGTTGTTGAAGAGGTGATAAGTCCTCGACTCAGCCGAGATTTCCATAGCGGCTCTTTCCTCCCCTCTTCACCTCCGGCCTTGCCCCTCCATCGCTCATCATCCACCGTACTAAAGAGTAGTCCTGACCCACTGCCCCACAGTGTCAATATCTACCATCTATCCCTCCCCACATCACTACAGCCACATCCGCATCCACTTACACCATCCTGCACCATCCAACTGCTCCCCCTGGCTAGGAGTGTCCACATAAACCGCCACATATCACGGATTCGGCTCCACACACATACGCATCCGCATATAGCCACTATGTCAAATCCGATCTATGCCTATAGAGAATACCTCCACCTCCTCCCACACCTCTTCTTCGTAAGAGTCGAGAAGCAAGCCCCAGGCGAGGCTTGCATAGCCTGCGACAGTGCTCTCACCCGCCAACTATACGAGTGCAATACGTGCACGCTGCGCCTGTGCGAACCTTGTCGGGATCAAATAGTGGATAGATACCACATGGGCTCGCTGGCAAAGCTGATGGAGGGTGTGGCAAGCTGGAAGTTGAGGTATCGGAGTCCGGTAGGGATGGAGAATCAACAACGGCCTCACCAGCAGCACCAGCAAGTCAGAGGAGGGGCAGATATGAGCCACCAAACAGTAATCATGATGATGCAGGATGAACATGGGCGGCAGCAATTACAGCACCAACACCAGCTTCAAATCCATCATCAGGGGCAGCAACGGGAACTTCAGAGGATACAGCAGCAGCGGGAGCAGGAGGACATGGAAGAGGAGCGGCTGATGTTACAAATGGACGGCGGATTAAGAACCCGGCGAAAATTTCTGGAAATGATGCAGAAGATTCAGAGTGAGATCGAGATCGAGGCCGAGCTGGAAAATATGGATAATATGTTGAGTGGGATGAGGGGGAGGGGTCCAATGGGTGGTGGGAGTTGATCGGCGGTATTCGGGAGTGGGGGTGCGTCGATACGATATGGAAAAAGTTTGGGTTTTTTACTTTCTTTCTACCTTGCACCCTGCGTGCAGATATGCACGTGGTGAATTGGCGGATGGGTGGCGGGGTCGCTTACCGGCACACTCGCGGTAAGAAAGTTAGACCGATTGCACCTGTGGCGAGATTGGCCCCCTCAGCGAGATAGGTCCGCAACCACCAAATAGCATATCATAACTGGGCTTATTAAGGCAAATCTCGCTGAGGGGGCCAATCTCGCCACAGGTGCAATGGGTCTACCTGACAATTGCGGAATGAGATCTGCAGAGGATTATGTTATGGTTGCTATGGTAGTATAACGTCCTTTTAACCCGACCCATCTCCCACAGCAGTCAAGGGGGGAACAACTGAAAATGCCTATCGGAAAAAATAATGGAGAGCAACGTGAGACTGCAGAGGAGGAGCATTGTTATGGAAGATTATCGGAACCATTTTAAACCTGTTGTAAAAAAATATTCTGCTACTGTCCGGCAACTTTCTTACCGCGAGTGGTACTTGCTTCCTCTAGGTTAAAATGGGCGAAGCGGGATTCGGTTCTCACGGTGATGGTGCTGGGGTGACTCCACATTCTTGTGGGGCATTTATATTTCCTTTCACTTTTCTTCTTCTTCCTTTTCCTTTTCTCCCTGTCTATTGGTTTGCCGCCCGCGTGGAGTCCGGTTGTATGGTTGCTGGGGTTTCATTTCATTTTAATTCTCGATTTTTTTCTTTTAAAAAGTTCAGCTCAATTTGTTTGGTTCTGGGTTGCAATACTGTGTTCGAAGCGCTAATTTGATGATATGGAGTTAAGATTATCTCCATGTTTTGTTGATTTTCTTGAGCTGATCGAGAGTTCATACATACCCTAAGATTAATTGCGGAAGATCGAGTGCTGCACTGTACCGTACTGTACGTTTGCAGAAGCGGAGGACACTCTTGTCGTTGCGCTCTAGGTACTACTACTGTAGTAAGTCCGGTCAGGGCTCGAGGACGGACGGACCAGACTTATGATTAGCCGTGCGCGGAAGCGGGTTAGTATCAGTGAGCTCAAGCGTCTACTAGTAATAAGGAAAATGCCGTTGGCCCCTCTTGGAGGTAAGGTGTTCGTGTTAGTTTGTTTTTACTTTTACCTAAGTGGAATTTTCTAGGCAATTTTCTTGTCAATCCATGAGGTTTGCAGCTTTCAGCTGGTATTTTTACCATGGGGTTCAATTGTCGCTAGGTCCAGTGTCTGTATTTTTGTTTCTCTTTTTTTCGGTCACCGTGCCTCACTCGATAGGTTTTGGGCGGATAGAGGTAACTAAAGCGAGCATGTTACTTTTATTAGAGTCATTTGGCAAGTGTTGTTTTTTAATCTAAAATTCGCAACGCAAATTTCGAGTCGCCACCCCATACAAACTGTGTCCGAGCACTCCAAGAAACTAGAAATTTCAACTCAGAATTTGAATTTTCCGAGTAAAAAAATAGTTGCCAAATGACTCTATGCCTATTGAGTGATGACAAAGAATTGAACCGAGAGATCGGAAAGGAGAAGTGAAGAAGGATTATAAACAGAAGAGAGGAAAGAAGCGAGAAAAGAGGAGCCAAGAACTAGGTGTGCAAACAGGTAGGTGAAGCAAACAGTCACTAGGTGTCACTCGTGACTACAGAGGATGTAAGAGCACAAGTACGATTTCCAACAGGAGGTTAGTTGCAAATAAGATTGTAGAAATTGAGATTGTTTCGACTCCGTAGTCCCTTTAGTAAATGAAGAGAGAAAGGAGATCAAATCAAGGAAGAACAGTATCCAGTAAATGGCAGGATGTGGATAGAAGCAAACGATAGGTTTTTTTATTTTTTTATTTTTTTAAGTCGCATTACAGGACACAGCAGAGGCGGGTAACTTGAACACCGCTAAGTACAGGATAAGAGGTGGACTTCTCTTATGAATTTTCCCTCCCTCCCTTCCTCCACCCCTCCACCCCTCCACCCCTCCACCCCTCCACCCCTCCACCCCTCCACCCCTCCACCCCTCCACCCCTCCACCCCTCCACCCCTCCACCCCTCCACCCCTCCACCCCTCCACCCCT
>Ga0307513_10000951_pt1 | contig 41989 bp, 34 predicted proteins | sample 15_EM_MG_FD_202174 | JGI IMG/M metagenome (GOLD analysis project Ga0307513, IMG submission 202174) | Populus trichocarpa ectomycorrhiza microbial communities from riparian zone in the Pacific Northwest, United States - 15_EM | ecosystem: Host-associated > Plants > Roots > Unclassified | place...
TCTTGCATTCTTCTCCTTCCGCCATGCGGATCAGGTAATAGCCATTCTTCAGGTTCAGTTTGGTGAACACTGTGGCTTTCCCGAGCCTACTACGTAGCTCGTTCATCAAGGGTAATGGATACTGATTCTTAATGGTAATCTTATTTAACCCTCGGTAATCAACACATAACCGAAGTGTTCCATCAGGCTTCGGTACCAACAGGATGGGAGCACCTATTGGAGAGGATGACCTGCGGATCTTGCCGGACTGTTCCATCTCATTGATGTACTCCTTTAATACCTGTAGCTCCCTAACACTGAGCGCGTATATGTGGTTTCTGGGCAAGCCGGAGCCCAGGACCAAGTCAATGCAGTGGTCATACTCAGTATGCTTTGGCAAGACATGGATCTTTTCTTCGCTGAATATGTCAGCGTAATCCTGGTATTCTGGCAGCAGCTTAAGACTTATGTCTTCTTCATCTTCACCTGTCCAACGGCGCATCCCACATACAAACATGTTGTTGGAATTCTCAGCTATGAGTTCCTTGCAGGTAATAAACTCTATGCGACTCTTGCTTCGGAGACAATGGGTCTTACAATAGTCTGAGCGCCACTTCAGACTTTCCCTTTCCCAGTTGATATCTGGGTTGTAGTCTTTTAACTACGCCATCGGCAGATAACCATCCAGGTGTCCTGAAGGCATATCAGCAAGCTCAAATCTCATCTTATTGGTATGGTCTCCTATAGACATATCAACTGTCTTTGTATAGTGGAGACCTGAGCCAGGTATGTGATTCCCGCTTGTATCAGAAATAGGTGTCGGACTCTCCAAACGTATACATGGTAGCTGGGCGTTCGTAACCCAAGCGCTACTTAATACTGCGCCCGTAGCGCCACTATCCAACAATAACAGAGCCTCCTCGCTCTGTTTCTTTCCATTGTGGCTTCATTCGAGCCTTACATTCACATGTATAGACCTAGTGTGTGGCGGAGGGCCTGCAAGCCTCAACAGCTTGGCTGCTCTTTCGTCGCTAAACATTGTTGGTTAGTATCAGGTATGTGGTGGTGTTTTCTAAGGATTACTGCTCAATATCTCTTGCCTTCCGACACAAGAGCGGCCACAGCGGGTCGTAAGTAGTTATCAAATGGGTACAATCACGGGGTTTCAAAATAGCTTGGGGTTTTACTATCACTCCACCCTGATTTCGGGTCCACCCTCCTCAGGTAAACTTGCAGAATAACTTAAATTGCTAAGGCAAGTCCAGCCTGACGAAATCAAAACGATAACCCTTATAACTTGAAACCTAAGCGCACCACCATTTCCTTCCTTATGAAAATAAAGCAAACTTTCGCAAAATTAGATAAGAAATGAAATCAACATAAACACCAAAGAAAGGGCCGTAACCATCTCCAAAACCTCCGCAAGAAAACCAATCCACATGATCATTTCTGTAGTCCATGTTGGTTTCAGCTTGTAGGTTCTTTGAGGGAGGAACATACGGTCCACATCTTCCATCTCCGTCCTTTATGCAATCTGGGGTTGGACCCGGAGTCAGTGCTTTTCTAAAACTAAAGGATAGAGGCGGCCACTTGCCTAGTCTGACCCATCCGTATCCACTTCGAGTATTTGCGGAGCTGATCCGCGAATCTCTGCCTCTACTCGTTTAACAGCAGGTGCAGGAGCCTCAATGCGTCTTGCTTTCGGGATTGAAACACAGTCCTGGTGTCCCTCCTTATTAACGGTCCGCTTGCGATTAAGCTTGGCTGAGGCGACAACCGGAGTGGCGGCAGGACATTTGTGCCAGAAGTGATTCAGATCTCCACAGCGTGAGCATTGGTTCAACCGTTTGCGACGATCGATCAGAGTTTGCGCTATATCTTTATGGGCTTTTGCATGCTCTGATTCTGGCGGTCGGAAAGACCGCGGCGCTGGGTTGGTAGGTTTGGGATTACGAGGGCCCGAACCTTTTCTCTCCTTCCTCTCCTTCTTAGTGGAGGTATGCCTATCGTCACTCTTGTCACGATGAGAGGAGTCTTTTGCTCTAACAACAGTACGGTTGAAAGAAGCGACATCTTCTAACTGGTGACCTGTATTTCGCAGAAGGTTTTGGTAGTCAACATAGTCTTCCGGGTGTGGAGTCTTCATAGCCCACGCATTACGGAGATCAGTTGTCATCCCCACGCGAGCCTTATCCTTCACATAGTCCCAACCATATTTCAACTCATTTGCCAGCCCGATTAGCTCATCTACGACTAGATCAATCTTTCCGGGCTGCATGGATAAACCATTCCACTCACGAAGAGCAGGATCTCGATCCGAGTGCCTACAAAAACTGGATACCAAACGCGTGCGAAAGCCTTCCCATGTTCGAAGAACATTATTTCGGTCAAACGGCCTCTTGTCACAGATGGCTGCCTCCTCATGGATATAGACATGGATGCTATGGTACCATTTTTTGGCTCCGGCATGAAGGAGAGGAATGACAAGGCTAATTTTATCCATATCATCCACGAGGGATTCTCTGAAATAGTGTAGCTTAATCTCGACATCTTGTATGAAACGTTGGGTGTCTTTAGGGTCACCATCAAAAGGGTCTTCCCCACGGCGCTCGCGCTTCTTGGGTTTGTGAGTGCTTGACTTGCTATTCCGTTGCCTCTTGCGAACTTTCAGAAGTCGCCTTAACGGTTTATCATAGTTCGCCTTGCCTGCTGCATCCCAATGGTCCTTACGACTACCAAGGATTTTGCGCAGCTCGAAAGGTGGGGAGTCGGCGTTGTCACTATCAGAAGAGGGGTCGGAATCACCTGGGTCTCCTCCACCAGCAACATTACCACCCGTTTGTGGAATTCTACCTCCGTCTCCACCGTTACCTTCCGTATTTCTGCCTTGGGTAGACCTAGGCCTATCATACCCACTAAACCTCAAACCTTCCTCACTATCTTCATCCATTCTATCAGAACGGCGTATTGACATAGTCGAGGATATAGGAGGTCGGTTGATGGTGTCCTGTCGGGGTGGGAATCTCTTATTGAAATCCCAACAATCCTCCAATGCTATATGCGTTGATGTATCACAATAGGGGCAACGGATCTGTTTCAACTTTGAAGGTCGTGGCTCAGGACAAGGGGGAAGTACAATAGGTTCGCCCTCGCTTCGTAGACAGGGTACCCGATGAGTCCAAGTGAGTTCATTTCCGTCTCCCTCGATCCTACACCCAGCAGAACAATAAGCCGTAGCCGACCGCGCTGCTGGCCCCGGAAATCCACTCCATCCAGCATTACCCGAGGGTTCTGCCGGAGCCGCGGGCACTGTTGCCGCAGGCAGGCCGCTGGCTTGTGAGGTGTCGCTGGCAAAGGAGTTGACGCAGCAACGTCAAAGGGACTTTCATCTTCTACTACAATCAGAGGGGTTCTTGGTTCGACTACCGGGAGGGCAGCCACCAGGGGATTGGTAGTAGGGGTTGCCGGTTGAGGGGAAATGCGACCAGAACCGGCGCCGGTCCTCCGTTCTTTGCTAACCTTTCGCCTCGCTCGCCCTTTTCCCAGACCAGTAATAGCGGCTGGGGTTTGGCCCCTTGAACTGAGGGCCTCAGCGACCGCGGTTTCGAATGGGGATAGACGTGATGCGGTAAGTGCGAGCTGCTGTTGTTCCTCCATAAACTGGTGCTGTTGGGCATCTAGCTGCATTTGCTGTCGCATGTTTTGTGATGCCAGCTCGGTTAGACAGGATTCGTATCTTTTGTCAACCATATACTTTGCCAATTGCGCAGCATATTGGACTGAGGGTGCTTGCACCAAAGGCAGCGGGGGAGCAGCTCTCATTACCACATCATTTTGGAGGTTAATGTTATAGTTGTCAGGTCGGGCTTGTTCGAGGGCTGCTACTCTTCCCTTCAACATCTGCCCTGACATGGCTTGCTGACGGAATGCCTTCTGCTGATCCCAGATCCATTCATTCGCACTTTTGACCATTTCCTCTTGGAACATTAACTGTTTCCCTGGGACAAAATTCTCAAGCTGGCCTTGGGCCTCTTGGGATCGCTTGCCCACTTCCTTCAGAAGATAGGGTTGGAATATATCGCGGAAGAAGGACTGAAAGGTGACGTTGTTCTAATTCTGTTGTGGCACTCTCTGCCTCACCGGGTTATCACGGGTCAGGGTAGCCAAGAGACCACATGGGTCCTCGATCACCATGCCCACTAACTCCCCTTCAATAGGAGTGGGTTCGTATTTCAACAAACCTGCCACCAGTGTCCATCCCAATCCCATCAAGTCTTCGCGAGCATTAAACATAGAGCGGTCTTGGAACACCTGTGTAGCGGTTTGATTGGAACCGGAACGGCGCATAGCCACTGAGGTAGACATTGTTCTTTCCACCCGATGCTTCTTGTACTAGACAAGCGACTTGTATTCACACAATGTCAACAGTAGGCCTCTGCGATCAACAATTCTCAGAAGAGAGTTAAGCGAGGGCGCTTAATGATATACAGTAACGGGGGCACTCTGTAGGAAGACGGACCCTAAGATTGCGACCACACGGAAGACTCAAAGTGGAAGTAATGATCAAAATAAAGCTAAAGATAATTCAAAGTAGAATCAAGCGGTAAAACCTAATATCGTTAAGCCTACAAGCTTCACTCAATATGTTCTCTCGAGGATCGTTGGTTATCAGAATAGGGTGTCTCACGCTTTGGTTAAGTAGAATAATGTAAAGCCAGAGGACATCCGTCAACCATTCTGACCTTTCGCGAGCACCCTGCTCAGCTCAGGGCTGTCCAACTCACCCGTATAGAGTGGGCTAACAGGCGGAGGCAGTGGGAGCGCTCGGATATTAACTATCTCCACAAATAGGAAGTGCTTCCGGTGATGTCTCTCCAACTTCCTCTCCATGAGGGAAAGCCCTTACCTATCGGTAGCATGTCAGTGGCCGACCGACATGCCGACCGTAGAGATAATATCCATTGGGACTCACTGGCCCAGCGGTGGTTTCGTCTATACAAGCTACGCAGTCCATCGGCCAATCTACTTGCCTATACTAAGCTTCTAAACCTGACTGCATGCTCCCACAATAAGAAATCTCCTGCTGCCTGACTGCATGGGTGCTACGCACAGCCAACCATGCGGGACCCTCTTAAATCGTGACAAGACTCACACCTCTAGAGTCTATTAATAACCCATGGTAATGCTACAGTTCACGGGGTAGGCTGGGACAGGCTTTGGGGTGGTTGTCCTGGAAGCCATGTAGCCTCCCCGGTCAGCCCCAAGCCCTCTACTGTTAACCATACAACTACCCGGAGATCAAAGTATGCCCGTAGGTGGTTCCCAGGTGTTATCCAGGTGGCGCCCCAGGAGGCGGTCACCCTCACACCCCTTATATATCCTGCGAACAGCTTCTGGTCGGTTGGCCGGCCACAACTCATACCGTGTTGTGGGAGCGTTCCTATGGATCTCACTTTACTAGGAAGCACACAACTACACAGCCGTACCGTGCTGTCGCGTTTGACCAACGCTGGGGCCTCAGGGGGGTGTTAGGAATATCGCCTGAAGGTTACGGGAGGTTCGGACCACTCCTGCTCCGTCACTAGTCCATTTGGTACCAGACGAAGCGGTCCTATGAACATCTAAGATCCCCACCATAGTGGGATAACTTTCCACTAAGTCCGCAGATGACTTTGTCGCTGAAGGTAGGGTAACTTGGGTACCTCAGTAGGGTAACTGGGGTTCCAAGGTAGGGTAATCATGTTTCCACGGTAGGGTAACTTCACCCTACCATGCCTTTATTTCCTTCATGACTCCGCTCGGCCACATATAATATTGCCCGGCAGACCCGTGCAACGTTTTCTATGGGTCCTTTGCTTTATGCGAACATACCCTCCGAAGGTTACCCTGCCTAGTAGGGTAACTTTGTCCTACCTAGGATACCCTGTCTAGCCCTATGTTACCAAGTCACTTTGTAGACACTTGTACCAACTCATGTCTACCGCTAGTATACTAAGTATACTGGCCTATCCTCAATATGGTTACCACATGGTATGCCATACGGGCTTGAGTCTAGTCCACTGTAGCTACCTATCTGTAGGGTCGTTACATATGAGTTGTGGCCGTCCAACCGACCAGAAGCTGTTCGCAGGATATATAAGTGGTGTGAGGGTTACCGCCTTCTGGAGCACCACCTGGATAACACCTGGGAACCACCTACGGGCATACTTTGACCTCCGGGTAGTTGTATGGTTAACAGTAGAGGGCTGGCGCTAACCGGGGAAGCTGCAAGGCTTCCAGGCCAACCACCCTAAAGCCAGTCCCGGGTTACCCCATGAACTGTAGCATTTCCATGTGTTATTAGTGGACTCTAAAGGTCTGAGTCTTGTCACGATTTAAGAGGGTCCCGAATGGTTGACTGTGGGTAGCGCCCATGCAGTCAGACAGTAGGAGATTTCTTATCGTAGGAGCATGCAGTCAGGTTTAGAAGCCAAGTAGATTTGCCGATGGACTGCGTAGCTTGTATCGACGACACCCCCTCTGGGCCAGTGAGTCCCAATGGATATTATCTCTACGGTGGGCATGTTGGTCGGCCACCGACATGGCACTGATAGGAAAAGGCCTTCGCTCAGGCAGATGTAGTTGGAGAGACCTCCCGGAAGCACTTCCTATTTGTGGAAATAGTTAATATCCGAGCGGTCCGACTGCCTCCGAGTGTTAGCCCACTCTAGGCGGGTGAGTTGGATAGCCCTGAGCTGTGCAGGGTGCTCGCGGAAGGTCAGAATGGTTGACGGGTGTCCTCTCGCTTTACATTATTCTACTTAACTAAAGCGAGAGACACCCTATTATGATAACCAACGATTCTCCTGAGCACTTATTGAGTGAAGCTTTCAGGCTTAACAATATTAAGTTTAACCGCTTGATTCTACTTTGAATTATCTTTATCTTTATTTTGAACCTTACTTCTACCTTGAGTCTTCGGTGCTGTGGCAATCTTCGCATCCGTCTTCCTACACAGTGCCCCCGTTACAGTTGGAGCTGTTCCGCATTTGAAGCCTATACAATGGCGATCTGGAATTTTCCGCAGTGCTTGGGTCGCAGAATTTGTTGTTCGTGATGCGTAGCTCCCTCCTCTGGGCAGTACTCCAGCTGCCTATTCAGAGCATCCGGCTTGCCTCCTTTCGTTCCGGGATGATTCACTATTTCAAAGTTAAAGCCACATAATTTTTGAGCCCACATTATTTCTTCATGCGTCCAGACTTTTGTTGTAATAAAATACTGGAGGTTTTGATGATCAGTATAGGCTGTTACCGGCTTTTCCATTCCTTCTAGGTAATGTCTCTATTCCATGAAGGCAACAACGATAGCTAAGAGCTCTTTATCGTGAATGTCGTAATTTCGTTCGGCCGGTGCGTGTTTCGGACAGTGGAATGCCACAGGATGATGCCTTTTGTCGTAGAATTGTGATAAGATACACCCAAGTGCATGGTTACTGGCATCTGTTTCGACCACTGTGTTCAAATCTGGGTAGAAGTGACATTGGATAGGAGCCGAGATGAATCAACATTTCAGGTCCTCAAAGGCTTCTTGTTGTTCTTTTCACCCAGGAAACTTTCTTAGGGTCCCCTTTTAGTAGGTTTGTAATTCGTGTGCAAATTGCTGAGAAGCTTTTTATACAACGGCAGTAAAAATTAGCAAACCCAATCAAAATTTGAATGCCTTTAACTGAGGCAGGGGCTTTCCACGACTTAATTGAATCGACCTTTTTTCGTTCATAGTTACGCCGTCGGTTGCAACCACATAGCCCAAAAAATCCCCTGTTTTTACATGAAACACGCTCTTCTCCAAGGCGATGGCCATTCGGTATTCCCGAAGCCATTGTAACACATTGTGACCAAGTATAATATGCTCCTTCAGCCTCTGAGAGTAGATTAGGATATCATCGATGTATACTACGACTCTCTGATCTAGGAATTCTCGCAATATTTGGTTCATCATGGTTTGAAAGGTAGCGGGTGTGTTAACCAATCCAAAAGGGATAACCCGATATCGGTAATGGCCATAACGGGTTCGAAAAGCTGTCTTCCATTCATCCCCTTTTTGTATTCTTATTAAATGACAACCGTCCTTCAGGTCCACCTTAGTAAAGATCTGAGCGTCTCTGACCTGATCTCTCAATTCTGTCATTAAGGGGATGGGGTATTTATTGTGTACTGTAACCTTGTTCAAGCCTCCGTAGTCAACAACTAACCGTAAGCGACCCTCGGGTTTTGGTACAAAAAGGATTAGTGCGCCCGCAGGGGACTTGCTTGGGGAGATCTTTCCTTGTTTGAGGATATCGTCAAGGTATTTTCGGAGGGCTTCAAGTTGTTTTTGTGATAACGGATAAATCGGGCCCCCAAGGTGGTTGGGTATCTGGTTTGAGATCGATGGCATGATCAAAGGTACGGCGGGGGGTGAGCCTTTCTGCCGCAGAAGGCCTGAATAGATCTAGGTAATCATGGTACTGATCCGGCAAGCAGTCGATGATAGTAACCTTTTCTTCATCAATCCTTTCAATCCTGCCCATAACCACTCCGTAGGGATCGTTTAGCACGTCTTCATCCCATTCTACCGAGATTCCTGCATCCTCCGGGAGCAGATGGGGTTGGCAGTCAGTATCATCAAAGCACCACGTATCTGGGTGGGCAATATTTTTTATCGGGTGTTCTTGATGCCACCACCCAAAAGGTATAATCATTTCATACTTTCCTGCTGGAGCTATTTCGCAGGAAACGAGCGATAAGTGTTTGTTGGTTCGGATTTCTAGGTAGAGAGGTTTCGTAAAGTGTGATCCACCAGAAGAGATTGTTTCGCCAGTGACACCTTGGATTTGGACTGCATCAGCCCACGAGTCGTAAGGGAGGTGAAGGTCTTTAACGAGTTGTTCGTTGATAAGAAAAATATTCGATCCAAAGTCTAACAAGACCGGGATTCGATAGCGTTTGCCGAGGATCTCAATGTGTGCATGTCCCTCAGGACAATCATAGCGGTGTGGTTCGTTGATAATAATATTGGTTCGCTTGACACGACTGTAAGATTGTTGTTTACCTCGCCTAGAAGGCATCGTGGGTGTTGTATAGTTGGGTGTTTGTTACAACGCCCGTGCCGTTTCGACCACATAGGTCTCCTCAGACAAACTTTCTATAATAAATGATTAAAACATTTTATACTTCCGGGCAACCCACTACTAGCGGCCTTTACCCCCTGCCGAGAGGTTCCCGAAGATATAAAGCTCACTAAACGTGCCAAATCCCAATGCCAAACAATGCAATATCAAATAACAGGTTTAAAAATAAACAAACAATAAAAGTAAACAAAACTTAATGTTCGTGTAACGTGGTTGTCTTAGCGACACTGTTTTGTTGTTACATAGTTTGAGTTGTTGTTGCATAAACGTGTTTTTGGTGTTTTGAGGTTACGTGAGGTTGGGGTATAATATGTGATCATATGATTGTATTTCTGAACCGTTCGCCATGGTCTAGTTGGTGAGATAGGGTAGGCCCACCTATCTTTACCCGTAGGGTCTGGCGTTCGAGTCCAGTCTCTAGCAAGAACAAATGTAATTTGTACTGGGTCCGGGAAAGCGCAGCGGGTTTCACAACCCCTGATCCTTCTCCCAAGACACCCAAGTCGATAAAATGGGAAAACTATTCCAAATTATGAATACCTGACCACTTCAGGGGAAAGAAAAAAGTCCTCCTTCGGGGGGCAACTCAAAAGTCCTTTCTTGAAAGGCAAAAACCCCCGGGTTCCTTCTTAGGAACATGAGCAAACAAAAAAGGTTACAGCCAGACGCACCCTGTGCTCCCTGTGCGTCCGGCGGAGCAAGCGCATAGACCTTAAACTCGTGTCCTGGGTGTGCCGTCTTTTGAGGGGTGCTTGTAAACAGGGGTCTATGCCGCCCGGAGGCACCAGACGCAACCAAGGACTCAGACGGTACCGGACCCAGAAAGGTTCTCCAGACGCAACCTGATAGGATAGTAGAATAGTGGAAGTACGCAGGTATAACTGGCTATCATTGGATACCTCCTAAGTCAACAACACTACCTTCGAGAACTTTGAATGAGATAGTGAAAACGGTGGAGAATATCCAAATTGTCCGCAAAGATCCATCCAGTATTACTCATGTTTACTTGTTTGAGTCATTTAGATACTAAAATAGGTATATATGTATTAAAGCTAGTCTAGAAAACAGTAGCACTCAGTAGCTAACAATTTGAAATTACATGCACAGAGAACTAAAGTACAAAAGTATGGATAACCCGTAAACCAGCGGTCGGAGAGGATCGGGACACGGTGGGTGGGAATCCGCTGGTCGAGAGGAATCGGATGGTATAGGTCTCGAAGCGTCCGTATGGCTATAGAGGTCAGCAGGATGAAAAAGGCAGATACGTCAGCGGGCAGATATCCGCCAGAGTCGGGATGGGTCTCATAGGAGTCCGCTCGGCGAGGGGAATCGAATGGTATTGGTCTTGAAGCGTCCGCATGGCTATAGAGGTCAGCAGGATGAAAAAGGCAGATACCTCAGCGGGCAGATGTCCGGCAGAGTCGTGAAGGGTCCCATTGCAGTCCGCTCGCCGAGGGGAATCGAATGGTATAGGTTTCGAAGCGTCCGCATGCCTGTAGGACCCAGTAGCCAACTATTTGAAAGTACCTGCCCGGGGAACTAAAGTACAAAAGTATGCATAGCGATTCAACCAGCGGTCGGACAGTATCGGGACAGGGTGCGTTGGATTCCGCCGGTCGTGGGGAATCGAATGGTATAGGTCCTGAAGCGTCCGCATGGCTATAGAGGTCAGCAGGAAGAAAAAGGCAGATACCTCACCGGGTACTGGCTTATGTCTGCTAGTGTCAGGCAGGGCCTGATTGGAATCCGCTAGAGTCAGGAAGGGCCAGATTGGAATCCGCTCACTGAGGGGAATCGACTGGTATAGCTCTCGAAGAGTCCCCATAGCTATAGAGGTCAGCAGGAAGAAAAAGGCAGATACCTCACCGGACACTGGCCGATGTCCGCTCGAGTCAGGCAGGGCCTCATTGGAATCCGCTCGCTTAGGGGTAATGAATAGTGTCAACCTGGATGGCAGAGTATGCCCCTCTCCGAAGGTTGATAATAATCAATACTTGCACTGATTCGATCATGAAGCCTGATACGAGGTGTGCAAGAACATAGAAACCTTTTGCGAGTGTTGTTGGCAGTAATCAAATAAGGGGTATGTTTTGGGTCGTTACCGGGACAATAGATGCTTAGTTATCCTATGTTTAGATTCTTTTTCGTCTGAACAGCCTTTACCTGGTGATAAAGTAGTCGGTTGTAAGTAGAGGCCATCAGGGGCCGGAAGAGTTCCCCAATGCTGACTCCTATCGGTCACTTACCTTGATGTTCTTCCAGAGATTAGCGTGTGAAATGGACCATCCAGGTGCACGGGGCAGACAGGATGCGGGTTGTATTGCACCCAACGGACTAGGATGGAACTATTGTGCTGGGGCCATCTGAGGGCGTGGTGGGCGGACAGGATGGTCCAGACGGATTTCCTGCGTCTGGACGCAATGCCTATCCCTTCGGAGCAAACCCTTTTTTGCTGATGAAGGTACCCATCCACCGGTCCCCTTACTCCATGTTCGACTGTTCCTGCAGGTGTGGTATACCCGCATTCTGCAGCGAGAAATTTTGTACGAGCGCCCAGACTTTGCCATGGATTTGCGAAACATGCCAAGGTGTAACGAGTCTGAAAAAATCTTCGCAATCACTTCCTGCTTGCCTTAAGAATAAGTGATATCTGCTTGCTTCTCGAATTTAGGATGCGACTTGCTCGTGTCCCTGTCATTCTTAAGGACACGGCGACATCCGCCCTAGTTTGTCCACTAAGCAAGATAAATAAGGACTTATAGACTGAGGAAAGAAAATACTTAGATAGTTTGCGATTCGTACACCTATGACATTTCTGTATCGGATAATTCCCAGATTTGCGATGGCCTTTCTCGTCCTATTAAGTTAACCTTTGCAGGTGGTTCTTGTCGTGTTGGAGGAGGTTGGTGCACTGCGAGTGTGCTAGTTCTTGGTTTAAATAGTTGTTTAGGGTTCCCCGTATTTTTGTATGAGAAGGTTGCTGCGACCAAGATTGGGTTACGGCATTTTCTCCAGGTGTGGTTGTCCATGCTACAACGGGTGCAGCGTTTCTCCTTTTTTCGTTTTTCAACCACATCGGCCTTGATTCCATCGTGTGCCTTTTTCCAATTGTAATGCTCGTCCTTCGCAACAGTATTGTTTCTATTTCTTGCGGTGTTATTTCGCGGGGCTTTCCCTCGGGATGGTCCCTTTCCAGCTGTATTTTCCGATCCCCTTTTTTCGTATTTGGTATCAAAACCTTTGTCGGGTTCTTCTCGTTTTCGCTTAGGAGGGGTTGCGTGAAGGGTTGTTAGGGATTTTGTTAATTTTCCCCTTTCCAGGAGTTTCTCTTCTTGCCTACCCACTTTTCTTAAAATTTTCATCCATTCTTCATCGGTGGCAAATGAAAAATGTGATAGGCGCCTTAATATTTCTTGAGGGAGTTTGCTTTCGACACGGACCCTCCACGCTATACCTGAGAGTCCTGCCTTGATGTTGAGATTTTCGAGGAGAAGCAGGTATGTATCAATTTTGCCCTTATAGCTGATTCTGTCCATTTCATCTAGGGCTCGTCGCTCTTCCTCAATACCGATATATCTTTTGATAATCTCTTGTCGGAATCTCTCCCAAGTTGCATAATCGGGATCTCTAGTAAAGCATCCTATTTCTCTCACCACCTTTCGATATTTTTCCGCAAAAGGGGCTACCTTGTTTCCCTTGGATTTGCCAAGGGCGAAAACAATACGATGAGAGTGGTTCTCCCATTGGTAAGGGTTTCGATCAAAATAATCTTCACATGCGGTTAGCCAGTTTCTAACATCCTGGTTATCATCGCCTTGAAAGAAGTAAAGAGGTTCAGCCGCATTTGTTATTGATCGATTTGGTGTACTGAGTTGTTGCAAGAATTCTAATATGCCTCTCGTATGGGAAGATGAATCTCTAGGAAGTGATGGTCTTTGAGCGTTACATTCCAAACGTCCGCCTCTTCTGCCCCTCCCATCGTTTCCTCCATTATCGTCATCTTCGTCATGGTCACTAGGGTTTGGGTCTGGATCACCACCAATAATACTTGGCGGTGGTGGAGGTGGTTGGAAATTTCCTCCACGGTCAACTCCCTTTCCTTTATCTTCCCTTTGAGTAGAAGCTGATTGCTTATCAGGATTAGGATTATTCGGAGGAATCCAAGGATCGAATTAGCCCTGGTTAGAAGGTTCTGGATCCCCATCACCTGCCTCGGCAGGTGGGATGGTAAAGCTGGGTTTTTCGCCATGATCTATTTTGTCCATCAAAGCTTGTATGACTTTTTGGAATTTCTGATTTTGTTTATCCAGAAGCTCCTTGGCTGCTTGACGGTCTTTTTGATACTGTTCAGCTGAATTGGATTTTTGTTGATTTAATAGTTCATTTGCGCGATCTTCCTGGTGTCTCAGGACCCGTTGCCATTCGGTATCCTGTTTTTTAAGTTGTTCAGCAAATTGCGCTTTCAGAGATAGTAATTGGGCTTCCAATATTTTGTCCCAGACTTCCGATGATGTCGCGATTTCTTCTTGCTGAGCTTCTTTGGCGGCTAAATTCTTGTGCAATAGTTATTTTTAGTCGTTCCTGTTTATCGTGAGTTGCTCCTTCAAGAGTTGCTAATGCTTTTCTTGCGTCCTGAAGTTCCTTGTCAACAATTGATTCGCCCCTTGCTAACCTTGTTTGTAATAACTGTAGGTTAGTATATTGGGTCCTAGCATCTTCCAATAAAGCATCCAAAGCTATCAAGTTCTCGTCTTGATTTTGATTGATGGATGAGGAAATGTGTTGGAAGGCTAGTCCGATTTGTTGATTAAGAAGTTCCATTTAGTTTGTAGTGTTTCTTGCGCGTTGATGGGAGTTTGATCGTGACGTATTCTTTTCGACACGAAATGGCGCAGTATGGGAGCGACTCATGGGGGAATGGACTGCCGAACCTGGATTTGAGGTAGTAGTCATGGCATGTGAGGATGGGTCGAATGAGGATTCATGAGGAGTGGAAGTGTCGCCATCTTCCATTGGTTGATCGGGATCTCGGATGAGTTCCGGGTGAGGAGAATTGGGGCTCACAAGGGCCATGGTAGAGGTTAGTGATCTTTTCATTAGAAAGGGGATTTCTAACTCTCCAGTATCGTCGAGCCTTTTTACGACCTTTCGCTCTCGTAGGGAAAGGGTGACGAAAGGACCCTCGTGGTGTTATCCACCAATTTTGTTCTTCAGCGTCAATAAGGTTTTGAAGAATTTTTTGATTTCGTTCCACTTTTCCGATGGCTTGCGTTGAAAGAATAATAGTCTCCAGAGTTGAAGGACGAGACAAGCCAAGAGGTGGTGAAGGAGAGGAACAAGGTAAAGTTATGCCTCCTTCTGACTCAGGTTCCCAATGGTCTATGGAATCCGAGTCTTTGGTGATCGTGGGTTCAGGTGCGACAATGGCAGCCTGTGGTGTATCTTCAAGGATGAAAAAAAGGTAGTAAAGGATAAAACAGACAAGAATGTCTGTCAACATAGGAGCCTTGGTGACTGAAGAATAACAATATAGTATTACAGGGTAGCTAACACAGTAGGATTCCGAGCTAACTAGGGCAAGGATATTCGAGACAACAGATTATAGGTCAGGAAGGCTCAAGAAGAATTGTTCGATAAAGTAATAGAAGAATATTGTAATAACTTATAATATTGTTAAGGTCTCTTCTACGTTGCTTGATGATGTTCTCAACCATCGGGGAGAGCCCTACTATTTATACTAATGTTCACACTACTTTGACTTCTCTAGTAAAGAAGTATCTTTCTAGAAATTCAGTTTGTCAGAACAAAGTGCGAACATTGTTTGACCCTGAATCTTGCCCAGCTCGACTCTGAGAATCTCCCGACTGCTATTACTTCTTAGGGTGTCGCCACTCCACCAGTAGTCAATCTTCGATCTCTTCGCCCTGATAGACTATAATGGAATATGCAGTCTAAATGCCTACATACCAATAGTATCATGAATATGGAGTGATCAAGTCCGATAATCACTATCAATGCATAATGGGTATGCATTAGTAAGAGTAGAGAACTGGTTCTCTAATCATCGTTCCAATCAGTTCGCTATATCTTGAAACGTGAAGTCTTTGTAGTTCCTGAGTAGTCTCCCAGATGCCTCCAGGAAGTCCCTACTCATGAAGGTTGGGTTCGGATATATGCTTTCCCCCATGGTGGCATATACCTCACGCATAATTATGCAAGCTATTCCTGCTAGGGTAAAAGCTTAGTTTGCTTTGCTGGAAGTTTATATTTAGGATTCCGGGTACGGAATAGTTTTGTTCCACTGGTGAAGGCTGAGCCATGGTTCTTTCTTTGGTCTTGCAGGATTACAGGATTCCGGTATGTGCATAGCTACTGGTAATGATCGTGATTGCAGGAAGGCTATCGTTCTTGGGTTTTGAATTTAAACCAGTCTCCTGGCTAGCAGGAGACAGCACACTTTGACAAACCTTCAGTCTAAGAATACACTTGGTTGAACAGCAATCCCTGAGTCCCATTTGTCCTTCAACTATTATCTCTTACTTCCGGTCTCCTGAAGCCTCCCTTAGTACTAGCGCTAGCAGGTCTATCGCTGGTCCTACTGTATTTTTGTTAGACAGGAATAAACCTGTTACACCTCTATGCTCCCTCCAGCACATGAAGGCGGAACACCGCTGCCCCAATCCTTCGTCCCCTAGCGGGGGTAATCTCAAAGCCATCCTCAACTGCTGCCTGGCCTCCCCTGCCAGATGCTCCAACTGTGGTGAACCGAACTCAGCAAGGAGCAAAGACTATCCTGAATGCCTCCCAGTCAATGCACGCCCAGCTCCGGATACATAAAAGAGCCCGGTTGACATAGACCCTGACCAGATGGATGTCCAACCCGACGTGCCATGCGGAAGCAGACCCCCCTAGTCTGTATGAGGATCCAATACCCCGCCACAAGGAGTCCTCCATCCGTTTCAAGAGGAAACTCCAAGACCTACCCGTACCCCGCTGGCGGCCCCACCAGCAATGACAAGACTAGCCTCCAAGGGTGGCCCTTCCCCCCCCGAGGGGGCAGCCAGCCTCTCACCTGCTCCTCACCCTCCATCAGGCTCAGCCTGGTAAGATGTCGCACAACAGGGAAGTCTCGCCCCTAGGACTGGGCCCTTGACAAGTTCTTTCCATTGTTCAACACAACTGCCTTGGGAGCTGGGATGTGTTTCTTTCCTTATTTAATTATTTTGCTTCCGCAAAACACCCTCTTTTGATTGTTTGCCTTCAAGATCCTCCGGTCTGGAGAAATTGATTACCTTGCTTTGCGGGTTTTACTTGGTTCGCCCTCATGATTGCCAACCGCGGTCCTAATGTAGCGTTTTACATGTTTAGATCACTAATAGACATGACCACTATCACCCCAATCTTCACAAGCAGGTCAGACCATGGTACCCTTAAGATATCCGGTTCCTCCCTTTTTGGCATGAAGGCCGAAAAATTCCACATAGTCAACTGCTATAGTGTATGTGGCTCAACGGCCACAGAAAGGACAGTTTCACCCAGCCTCGCCCTCCCAAGCACTGCCTTCCCGACCCTGGTAGTCGGAGACTTCAACATTCACCACCCCACGGCAGATCCGATTAGAAAACACAACTTCTCCGAACTCAAGGCTTCGTTCCTGTACTTCTCAAGGGCTCCTGAGCGTGGGTACACTGTTCTAAATACCCCAGGGATACACACCCGCTTCCCTCTTCAAGGCCCCTCCAGACCCTCAGTGCTAGACGTTGCGTTTGCGTTCTCATCCCTAATGCTCTTCTTCCAAGATTGGGCAACAGACCTGCCTGCCACTGGCTCTGACCATGTTCCCATCACAATAACGATGGCGTACCCAATCATAGCCCCGCCACCCCTGCCACCCCCGTCACCCCCGGCCCCAAACTGTGTCAGAACTGACTGGCCAGCCCTCGAACTATTACTGCAAGAAACTAAGGTTTCCCCCACTCCGGATCTCTCCACTAGATACTCACTAGAGAACAGGTTTGATTTGCACCATGATACCCTAGTCACACTCCTCAAAGCCCATACTCCTCTCCAGCGCCCCTCAATCAGGGCCAAACCATGGTGGTCTCCGCTATTGACAATGCTGTGGAAAGAATTCCACACGTCATCCCGAAAGGCTCGGGCCTCAAACGATCCACAAGACAGGGCAGTGGCCAAACTCTCTAAGCAAGGATACTTCAAGTTAATCAAAGCTGCAAAGGCCCAGCACTGGAAGTCTTTCCTGGCGGACGCTACACTGTGAACCATATGGCTGGCTAAGAAGTTTGCCGTTAGTAGAATCAAGCCCAGGTTCCCCAACCTCCGTGATACCACCTTCCCAGAGGAGGTCAACAGTGCCCTACTCACTCACTTCTTCCCACTGATGCCCCTCCTGATTGTTCCCTCCATTTTAAGGCCCTACAAGGGGTGCGACCTGCTCCTCCCAAGTGAGGTAGAGGCCGCACTTTGAAAGTGTTCTTCATCATAGGCTCCAGGACCGGACACGATCTCTTACTCTGTATGGAAGAGGGTTCACCTCAAGGCACCCCAACTCCTGGCCGACCTCCTAGGCCCCCTCCTGAAATTTGGCTATCATTCAGTCTCCATGAAAAAGGCTAACGGTATAGTCCTCGATAAGCCGGACAAACCCTTCTATGACTCACCTGAATCTTTCAGGGTCATCGTCCTCCTCCACACTGTATCCAAAATCCTGGAAAGGGCTATTGCATCCCGCCTCTCCTTAGTCACCAGGTCACTGAAGTTGGTACATCACAACCATTGCGGCTCCCTTCCCGCCCTCTCGTAGTTTTACCCTGCTCTTCCATTGGTGGACAGAGTCAGGACTCTTCAACGCCCTGGTCTCAAGGTCCCCACCCTCTACCTCGACATCAACGGATGTTTCGACAACGTAAACGCCTCTATCCTCTGTTCCTCCCTCAAGAACGCAGCAGTCCTGCACTACATGGTCACTTGGATTGGCTCGTTTCGCTCCCAGAGAACCTGCCATTTATTGTTTCAAGGATCGCCTAAGACCTTGTCCCCAGTCCAAGTGGGCACCCCACAGGGCTCTCCAATATCCCCCTACTATTCGTCATATATGTGGCATCTCTTCACATTGACCTTCCAAGAGGACTGTCCCTATCCTACGTTGACGACTTTGCGCTGTCAGCAGCATCCGGATCATATAGGACAAACGTCAGAACCTTACCGCGGGAATCTGGCCAGATCAGGGCCTGGGCTAGGGCCCGGGAGGTAGGCTTTAGTGTTCCCAAAACCGAACTGATCCACTGGAGGACGCCTCTTCTGAGAGACCCTGCCGGTGCCCCCTCCCCTCCCCCAATATGCCTTGACGGTCAGATCTTCTCCCCTCTTCCCTGCGTCAGATGTCTTGGGTACTGGTTTATCCCCAACCTGGCCTTGTCGGCCCACTTCTCCAAGTGACTTAGCTTGGCCCAAGAGGGCTTTGCCACTGTCAAAAGACTCTCCCCGCCAGGCTCGGCGTCTCTTCTCACCACTCTCACCGGCTAGCGATATCACTCCACCTGCACACCCTCCTGTATAGGGCCGACATCATGGTCCCCAGCAAAGGCATGCTCACCAAGATGGATATCTACTAGCGACAAGTCCAACGCTAGGTGTCGAACTGCTTCAGGTCTACCCCTATACCAATTCTGTCGGCAGAGGCCTGCATTCCCCCCTTCAGAGCAATTATCCGGCACAAGTGCCGCATGGCAGCCCTTAGGCTAGTTTGCGCAGCACCCACGATCAACTCTGCGGTGCGCCGACTCTGCCCCACCTTCCTCTCTCTGCTCAAGCCCAGAGCCCCAGACTCCCACAGATCTCTCTGCACCCACCTGCCTCTCAATGTAATGCCACTCTCTTGGAAAAACAACCATCCGCCATCGAAAGTCAGGTTCCACCTCCCTGTAGATAAGCTCGCCAACCTGGCGCGCCCCATTCTTGGATCCCTCTCCTTCACCCACTCGCCAATGCCTCCCTCCTCCCAGAACAGGCAATGCTTCCCTCTCATGATACAATGACAAACGCCTACAGAGCCCTCAAGAGGAGAACAAGATTTCTATTACTCGAGGAGGGGAGACCCCTGGCACCGCCCCCCCCTTACGATACATTTCCATTGTCGCTGACCCCCCACCCGTTCATGGGCCTGGGTAAATTCATCCCCGCCCGCATCCACCCGATGAGAGCACAGAAGCGCCATCTCGCCACCCACCCCTCATGGTCAAGTTTAGACGAACCCAAACACTGCCCTAGATGCGGTGAGGAGGAGGAGGAAACCTTTAGCCATGCTATACTTCGCTGCCAGTCAACAGCTTACCATAGGGAAGGCCTCCTCCAAGGCCTCTCTAGTGTAGGCCCCGACTCCCCCCTCTGGGCCAGTAAAGATCGTCTCCTGGCCCTGGCCGCTTTCATAAGAGCAACCGCGACCAACTATCCACCTGATATGTTCCCATCCCTTCCCCTCTTACCGTCCTCTATGGTCTTTCGGTCCTCACCATTTTCGTGCCTTTTGGGCCTTTTTTCTTCCTCCCCAGTACGCGCTATCTAGGTCTTCTCCCGTGGTGGCTGCTTGTAATTTCCATTTTGAAGTATGGGTTTGTTGTGGGTTCCTATGATTATCCTCTCATTTGTTAGCCATGAGATGCCGATGTGTCGAGTAGTTGACACGATTTGGAGATAATTTTATAATTTTCCTTTGTTTTTTGGTTTTTGAGATTAAGGCTTTATTTACGCCATAGCTAGCGCTGCATGCGAGTTCTTGTACCGTAACAATAAATACATGATATAAAAAGAAAAGAAACAAAACTGGCTGAGAGATAGGACAAGCTTCTCGCACTCTCCTTCCCCACTCTTACATTTCACATACTTCCACGCCTTACCCAGCTTTGCTTCTGGGACAAACCCTTCGCCCACATTTTCCTCAGTTGCCCGCGCTTATGGCGGACCCTCACCAGCTTCCCACTGGGAACCCAGCCTTCGGTAGGCTGTCGGCCCTTAACTCCCTGAACCTCTCGCGTTCGTCAACGCCTGCGTTCAATCTTCTCTCGGCCTACATGGCAGATCGACTGTTCTAGGTGAGGAACACCCTCCGTATCAGCCCACAGGACCTCCCCGACTTCAGCCCAGAACCGCTCTCGGGCCTAATCCCCTCTGAGTCCACCACCGTGGCCCTTCTCTCCAAATGGGTCAAAGGACTAGTCTCTGTCTGTCATGAGTTGTGCGAGGTAACACGTACACTCGAAACCATCTCTGCGGAGAACCAGGCTCTCTCAGAGGGGCTCCACGACATCTCCTCACAAGTTGCAAACATCCCCTGTCAGCCCCTCACCACCCCCCCCAAGAACAAGCTGCACTCTAGGCGTTGATTCGTGACCTGTCACATCGGGTTTCAGCCCTAGCCCCCCTCCACCCTCCCCCCACACTCTTCCAAGCGCCAGCCCCCATGCGTCAGGCCCCTCCAGCTTCCAGCCCCCAGCCCTCTAAGAAGGGAAAGGAAGGAGCCCGAGCACCCCCCTCCCCACCCCACATCACAGCTGAGGACACTAAACATCTCATACCATTCTACGATAAGAGACTTGGCAAGGCGCTCGGTGACCCCGAGAAGTACGCCAAGCTGTTCCTCCACTCCTACGAAGGCGGCGAGTTCCGCAGGGGCGCCTACCATGTGGTCTCCTTCACCCTGTACCACCTGTACCCTGGCAATGCCCAATCCACCTCCTATACGCAGGCAGCATCTGGCTCCGACTCAGGTGACAAGGCCAAGAAACTCAAACAATACTCCCCCCAACATGTTGCGAGTACAGTGGCCCCTCCAATTAAAAAGGGGCCACACTCCCTCCCTGGTGTCTGATGAAGATTCTTTGCCCCACGCCAGTCCCCTGCCCCTCACCCAGACGCCTGAACTATCGCGGCCACCTTTCCTGACATTGCCACTTGCGTCCTCCGTGACTCGAACACCCTTCTTGATCTTGGTTTCTCCACCACTGTTAACCTGCGTAGCGTAATCTCCCTGACGGTTACTGACAAAGCCACCCTGGCTGCGTCGTACACCCCATATTTCACCTCCCTCACCAAGGCTCTCAACCACTGTTTCCCGGTAGGGAATAACCCCTGGTACACTCTAGTCCTTGCTCCCACAGCCGTGCAACTCGCCATTCACGGTCTCCCACTCAGGTTCCTCCCGCAAGATGAAGTGGAACTCTTTCCATATATCAGGCAAGCAATCCTCAACGACAAAGCGACCCCGGTTCTCTTAGCCAGGTATCTTAACCCTAGCCGCGATTCTCGGGAGACCAAGCAGCCCACTTGGTGGTTGTCACCGTCAACCCCCTCCACCTTTCCGCCCTTACCTCAGGGGTCGTCATCCTCTGGCAGAAATGCAAGGTCGAACTTGCCTTCTCCGCCAATCGAACCTCCCAGTGTAAGAACTGTTGGAGATATGGACACGCCCATCAGCGATTCCCCGCCACCCACCCCACGTGCCTAATCTGTGCGCTTCATGATACTCGCGCAGCTCACCGATGTCAGAATCCCACCTGCCCAAGGGGCGGAACCGATAAGCCAGTCACATTCTGTTGCCCGAGCTCGCCCCCCCATTTCTGCAACTGCGGTAACGACCACCCTGCCACATTCAAAGAATGTCCGGCAAGACCTCTCCCAACTGTCCCCACCCGAGCCTCCTCCCCGGACCAGCCAGGTCAAGACCCCATGGATATGGCAGTCAATGGCGGCCCGGTACCCTCTACTTCCCCAACCAGGATGAGTGCCAGTCAGGTGGACCTGGTGACTCTCAGACAACCTCTCTCGGCAGGGCCTCCGCACGCCGGATCTATTCAAGGCTTTAGTAGCCCTCTCCTACTACAGGCACCGAGCCCTTCCCCCTCTCCCTCCAATCGTTGGGTTCGCCCCAGTAATAAATAATCGCCCTTCCTTCCCAGATAAGGGGCTGGCCCCTCTGCTCACTCACTTTTTTCAATCGTTCAAAATAACTGCCTTGGGAGCTGGAATGTTTTCATATCCTTGTTCGAGTCGTTCAAAGAAGCAACGACATACCCCTCTGTCATGCTACTACATGATCCCCCTGTCAGCAAGGCACGCCCCCCCTCTTTTTCTGGATTTGTTTCTTTGTTTTCCCCCATGAGGAAGCCACGTGTGGCCGCCTACCTCCATACGTCTTTTCTTTCCCAGTTTGCGGTACTTCCGGTGTTCAAAGAGACGGATGACATTCTTGCCCCAGACGTCTCCTCCAAGGAACCCCTTTTTGGTACTGACTTTAATTGATTTCGGCTTATCAATGCCTACTCTACAAATGCTCTTGACCCACGGGTCTACTCTGTCCCCCCGGAGACCCTCATCCCAGACTTTGGCGTCCCCCTCCTGGTGGTAGAGAACCTCAACATACACAACCACCTTTCAGATCCGACGCGCTCCTTGGCATTCCAGGCGCTCAAGTCCTCAATCCCCTACTTGGAGAAAGCGGCTGATGCCGGCTTCGCACTCCTGAACCCTCCTGGAGAATACACCAAGTTCCCCCTGGCAGGCAAGGCCCACCTCTTGGTAATCGACCTGGTATTCGACAACCCCCATCTGCGACTATTGGTTCGCAGCTGGGAGTCTTCCCTTCCCTCAACCGGCTCCGACCACGTCCCAATAACAATACACCTCGCCCCCCTCCTAGGAACAAAGCCCCCTGCACCTCGGATGGGACGGTACCGACGGGAGACCCTCACCCCGGTCATTAAGAACTTCATTGTCCCCCAACCGCCTCTGTGCCCCTCCCCGTCAAAGCTGGACGATTGGCTGTCTGAGTCGCTTGATCGATTCACAGCCCTCCTTAAGGAACACACGCCCAACTCAAGACCGTCCCACCACTCCAAACCCTGGTAGTCACCCCACCTGACTATTCTCCGCTGAGAGTTCCGTAAGACCGCAAGGATTGCTCAGAAACACAACAGCCCAACCATACGGGAGTTGGCCAGCACCTCCAAGGCAAGGCACTTAATGGCAATTAAGGCCGGGAAAAACGAACACTGGTCGTCCTTCCGACTGCACACCACCCTCCAGAGCCTGTGGACTGCCAAGAGGTTCGCCTACGGCCTTGCCCCACCAGGCTTCTCAAGCCTCCCCGGGGCAGAGACCCCCCAGCAAATGCACAAGGTCCTGCTGGACCACTTTTTCCCCGCGAGAGAACCATTCCCCCCCCCCCCCTAGGCTCAAGCAGTTCAGTGCAGCCCCTACGCTAATGATAGAGGAGGTATCAGCTGCGCTCTCAAAATGCTCCCCCACATCGGCACCTGGTCCACATGGGATCCCGTATTCCGTCTGGAAGAAGGTCAACAAGATAAACCCAACTGTGCTCCGCCAGCTGCTTTCCCGCTGGTAAACCTGGGGTACTATCCGGCCTCCCTGAAAGGTTCGAACCACGTGGTCCTCGACCAGCCAGGGAAGCCATCTTATGAATCACCCTCCTCTTTTAGGATAATTGGCCTCATCCGCACATTTTCAAAGGTTCTCGAGAGAGTCATAGCGGCTCGCCTCCTCCAAGCACCACGATTAAAAGGGCTGCTCCACCCGAACCAGTCCAGTTCCCTTCCAGGGCTTAGCACCTAAGATGCATGCCTCACCTTCTCCAACGACATAAGAACCCTGCATAGGCCACACCTAAAAGTCTCGTCCTTGTTTCTGGACATCAAGGCGGGGTTCGACAACCTCGACAACACCACACTGGCCCAAATCCTGAGGGAAGGCGGGATCCCCCCTTATCTAGTCTCCTAGGTCTCATCATTTCTCGGCGAATGGAGCTGTACCTTGGTCTTTCAAGGGGCCCCAGCCACCCCAGCCCCAGTCAATGTAGGAGCCCCCCAGGGCTTCCCCATCTCTCCACTTCTGTTCCTCCTCTAGGTAGCTCCCCTACCCCTCAGGGTCCCCCGGGGCTTGATGATTTCGTATGTGGATGACTTCGCCCTCACTGTGGCCTCCCTCTCATATAGGGGTAATATCCGCCGCCTTCAAAAGCGCTTCGACAGGCTGGAAGCCAAAGCATCCCTCCTGGGGATTTCCTTCTCCGTCCCCAAAACAGAGCTCATACATTGGAAGACTCCAAGCCAAAGACACTCCCCGAAGTCCCTCTCTCCCATATAGATTAAGGGAGAACTTTTCTACCCCCACGATACAGTACGATGGCACGGCAAAAGGTTCACGCCGGCTCTGGACACCTCCGCCCACTTCTTGTGTCGCCTAAGCCTTGCACAAGAAGCCTTCGCTCTAGTCAGACGCCTAAGCCCCCCAGGCGCAGGCCTCGCCCCCTACCTTGGCCACAGGCTGGCCAGCTCCCTGATCGCCCCCATCCTGCTCTATGGGACAGATCTATTCACGCCAAACGTGGGCATGATGGCCCGGCTCAACACCGTTTGGCACATGGTCCAAAGATGCACCACGAACTGCTTCTCCGCGACTCCCATTGGTATCTTCTCAGTGGAATCCGGCATCCCCCCAGTCCCTCTCCTAGTGTCCTATCGACAAAGACTAGCGGCACTTAGAATCGTGTGCTCCCCACCCAGTGTAAACCCGGCAACAGCGTGCCTCCACCCCTCCTTCCCCTCCCTCTCTCCCCACAGGGCTCTGGACCCCTCGAGGGCCCTAACCAGAGGGCTCAAATCTGTCTACCTACCCCTGAGCTGGAAAACACCCTCCCTGGTATCCCCAATCAGAACGCACCTCCTGATAGCCGAGGTGGCCCACTGAACGATCCCCTTGACGCACGGGCTCTCTAGAATGCCCATGATAAACTCCCACCTGGTCCCCCCGACACTAACTCTCCCTCCCGCGGCCCTAATAGACAACACTTATGCCACCCTGAAGAAAAGGGTACGAGATGCCCTCCTTGACGAGTTGTCTAAACTCTTCCCCGCACCAGGATAGTACAATCATCCTCACACCCTGAACCCTTGGCCCTTCATCGGACTGGGAAAGTTTATCGCTGGACAAATCCACGAGATGACAGCCGGCAAGAGTTACCTGGCTGCCAGCCCTACATGGAGGTTCCATGAAGCAGACACCTCCTGCCCCCACTGTGGCTTGGAACCAGAGACCTTCGAGCACGCCATTCTATCCTGCCCCTCTAGACAGGGCCCCAGAATGCGCCTCCTCTACGGCATGCCTGGCGTCAGTCACGAGAACCCAGTATGGACCTCTCTTCCCCTCCTCAAAAGGCTCACGACCTTCATAAGCGTCACCTCCATGGGATTTCCCCCCACAATGGTCCTGCCCACCACTCCCCCTTCATCCCCCCCGCAACTTCTCTCCCCTCTGTGGGTGCCCCCCCCAGTGTTTCGTGCTTTTTTCGTTGGCCGAGGTTTAAAAAGGGAGGTTGGGTTTAAATTAGTTGTAATATTGTCTTTTGAAATAGCTTTCCGTGGTAAAAAACTAGCTTGTTAGTTTGTGCATTCCTTTCAGAGTGGCCGCAGGCCCAGCAGAAGAAAATCCTCTTATTAGTAGACTAAAATACCGGGGCTGGATCTTTCTTTTGTTTACGTTTTGTGCTTTATAGGTTTTGTTCTCTTCATAGCTAGCGCTGCATGAGGCTTTTTGTACCTAAAAACAAGGAACGCATTATAACAAAAATGAAAAATGAAAAACAAAATGACTAAGAGATAGGATCTTCATGCAACCATCTAAGTACTTTTCTATCCTTAGCTTGCAATATAATTATTCTTTCTCTCTTTACATACACTCCTCCACTGTAAGAGCCTACGCTTAAAGAACCCAGAGACGATTGTGATAGTATCAGCGATGGGTTGCCCAATATGGACCTATTGTGATAGTTCTATCAAGACATGACAATCAACCGTTCTTGCTATCCGACAAGATAGCATGCTTCAAGACAAGCAAGCCGGTTCTGTACTATCTGAACAGATAGTATTCATTACTTCTTGGTATAAGAAAACAAGACTCGCTTATGCAGGAGATCACTGTCATTGCCTGTTGCATCTAGGATCAACAATGGCATTATTATACTGAAGAACACCACTTCAAGTTGTGAGAAGGGCATTGCCATGGTTTGAGGGTGAGGGGAGGAGGAAAGTAAGTGTGAGGGAAGGAAGTTGAAAATTATAGAAATAATTACTGTAGAAGTGACGACCAATGGTGGGTTCCATGCAGCACAGCAGGACAGCTCAAGTGGAAACACAAGGTTCGTATTAAGTGGAGGTGAAGATTATGCCCAATTGAAATAAGTTGATGGGAAGGAAACACTTGAGAAAAGTTAAAATTAAGAAAGAAACAAAAGACCAAGAAGGGACAAGAATGAGAGGGAAAGAAAGGTGATAAGAAAATTCCTTACAGTTTGCGTGTCCTCCCACTAGTGTGTGTGTAACCTGCAGTGGCCTCAAAGTGCAGCCATTAGACTGCTATCTCCAACAAGGATAATAATCTTATATGTAGGGTTCGGAAAGACAAGAGCTGCGACCGCATTTCTAACCAAAAGTGTGATATACTTGGCTGTAACAATTCATGCAATGTTTTGAATTTGGCTTGGTTTAACCTCTTTTCCCTGGCGAAGAAAATAGTGTATAATATTTATTTTAATAAAAGTAAGCTGACTGAGACTTTTATTAATGAAAAAGTTTAATAGTATGATAAATAGGCAATATATCATAGCTACAAACAATATACCTAATTGAAATTCAATAAAGGTTTATTATCCTAGCAGGAATAACTTACCTAATATTAAGAGCGAGGTATACAGCATCATAAGATGACAATATATCTGAACTCAGGTGTAACTGGTAAGGGTACAATGGTTACCAATAGATTTTCTTTAGGATTAGTTTGGTTTTAGGATATAAGCCTTGTGGCTGTAGCTTTGTTATATTATGCAGAAGGTATTGGTGGATATCTAGTTTGTTTTATGTTTGGTTTCAGGATACGAGGTTGTGCCTCTTTCAGATTGTGTTTTGACTGTATCATTCGATACTTCCGTTCTTTGAAGTTTTGTTTCAAGGGATCGTTTGATACCTTGATGGTTTTATATATTATTTTATAGAATTGATTTGATACCATAGTTGTTGTATGATACGAGCTGTGCTCGTAGGAGTAAGACTTTAGGAAAAGCTGGCCATCTATTTAAAGGCTGCATCTTTCGAACTTAGAAAGGGCAGACTTCGACAGACAGGGTTTTCAATATACTTGGTTAGATAGTTACCTCTTGAGTTCGCCACGATCATAGTCAGAAACCGCCAAACACTTCAAGACCTTTGTAATATAGTAAAAGGTTTTATCTAACAACCTTTGGGAGCCACCGCTTGATCAATCCACTTAGGCTACTCTTTGGCCAGGATTTCAAGTGCACCCCCTGGGACGATTTCTTAGAGGGTTCAGTGTACTGAATCCGATAAGGAAACATTACATCAGAATACCCAAGTTATGAGCTTTCCCAAGGTATCTGGAAGATGACTTGGGATACTGGATGACATGTTTCAAGATATGTTTAACTGATTGTAATTATATTTAGAGAGCACTACTACTCTCATGTTCCAGCTGCATATGCATCAGCTGCCTATAGTGTTCGTTACGGGGCCTCCGGGGCCCCGAAACCGGCAGGGCCTTCTTTTTTTCACCCCTGCCCCTGCGCCTGTCCAGGCCCCCACCTCGTTGAATGCCCCGGACAGCCACCCGTCAATGAATTTTCCCCACCTTGGGCCCTCCTTTTTCGTATATTCTCCTCTTGAGCATTGCTCTTCTGATACATGATTGAGTAATTGTCTGAGCATATATCAAAAACCACATACCTCAAAGTATATACGCGATTTATTTGCATGGAATGATTCATAACATACGAACCAGAAATATTCACAACACCGATTGGACGTCTGAGTTGCCTAGTCTGGTAATGTATATTGTCTCAGCAGGCCATACGCCTACTTCATACGCTCAATTCATACACTCTATTCACAGGTTCAAAGCATATGCCCTATTGATACGCCTTATCCCCCCGCCGGTGCCATATGCCCAAATCATACACCCTAGCCATACACTCAAATCATACCCCCAAACCATATGCCTAAGCCATACGCTCAAATCATACACCCAAGCCATACGCCCAAACCATACGCCCAAAACCATACGCCTAAAACCATATGCCCAAAACCATTTACTCCAAGCCAAACTATATGCCCAAAACCATATACCCAAAACCATGGGCGCAAAACAATACGCCCAAAGATCATACGCCAAATGCCATACGGCCAAAACCATACGCTAAATAGATTCACCTAAAACCATAGCCTTTTGTACACCATAGTGAGTGCCCAGTTTAACCAACTATCTGCAAGTTTAGGGTAAGTGATTGCCTGAACCTCAGACCAGATTTAAATAATGGCTAGTATTTGAGTGGATAGCTTGCAAGGTATGTGAGACGTGACACCTAAACTAATAGTCTTAGAATGAAAAGCCCAAAGCTGAACGCCCAATGCCATAGGCCCAAGGCCATACACCCTGAATGAGATCACGAAATGATAAGCCGGAGACCATATCCTCAGAAAGCTAGGAATCGTGGATGCATAACTATACAACTATATGCTTAGAGTTATGTACCCAGAATCATATGCCTAGAAGAACTTAGAAACATACTTAGATTATACGCTTACAATCATATACTGAGAGCGATTTCCAAGCACTATTTATCTGAAACTAAAAGCCCAAATTATAATGATAATGTGAGCACTATATTCAAATCCTATCTTTTGAGATAGTTGCCGGATTGCTATATGGAATGTCCTAATAGTGGAGTCATCATACAAGACATACAAAATAATTAGAGGGTATTTGGTACGCCAATTCTGATCTCAAATTGTGATTTCAGATCAGAATTGAGAGGCCAAACACGCCTTAGATTTCAACCTGCCATTTGTTTAGTTACAGAATATTACACATAGGAATAAGTGGGGCCCCGCACAAGGGCAAGAGTAGGGGATGAGAAGACGGGAACTGTCTAGGCAATCAGCAGGGAAAGTAAAATACCCGCCCCGCCCCATAGCCCGGCAAGGGCCCCGTGTCATATGAGGCGAGGAGGAACGGCAAAAAGTTCACCCCAGGCCAAAGTAACCGCGGGGTCACAAAGTAAAAACCCGCCCCGCCCCGCCCTGCCCCGTAACGAACACTAGCTGCATAATAGTTTAATAGCTGGATATCAGAAATGATCACCTTATATTCCAAATTACTATTAGTAGGTAGTCATTTTTTGTCTGCATATTGATATATATTCACTTATGATAAAAATATCGAAGCATGTCTACTAGTTGAGTGTGAATACCCTCAGAGGAACTAGGTGATTGGGAGATTCTCTAAGTTGAGCTAGGTAAGATTTCGGTGGCAAACAGTGTTTGCACTTTGTTCTGATCAGCTGAATTGTTACCAAGATACTTCTTTACTAAAAAAGTAGAAGTTGTATAAACATTAGTATAAATGGTAGGCCTCTCTCTGGGTGGTTGAAGAATCATCAGGCAAAGAAAAAGACGCCTTAACAATATAACAAGTTAGCGAGTTATATTCTAAACAACTTGATATTTGACTATGCTTTACTTTTTTTCCTTTACTAAATGATTATCTGCAGGCCTTTTGAGTATCACCAGTTGATTGAAATATCTTTGGTCTAGTTATCTTAGAATCTTACCATGTTAGCTATCCCGTAACACTATATTGGTATTCTTCTCTTGCCAAGACACATACCCTACATCATGTGATCTGACTTAGTTTCCTGTCTGACCCTATACTATCTGTTTTTTATCCTTGAAGTTAAGCCTGAGTATGCTATTAGCACATCTCAACCAACTACGGAGTTCTGGGACGATTGGGAACCAGAATCAGAAGTTGGGGTTCCTGTATCCTTCTCTACCCCATCTCCTCAACCTACCCTCCTATCCAGATAGTTAAACACTGAAATAATGGTACAACAGACCTACTCTCAGGATTACTTAGAAGAAATGTCTAAAGACTACCTGGATTTTATCAATTTAAACAAATAAAACAAGTAGCACAGTTGTTACAAGACGTTTCGTGACCCGTTTCTGTTTAATATACAAGAGACAAAACCGTATACTTATTGGATTTGTTAGAAAAAACATCTAATACTCCTCTATTAGCAACTTCCAGGTTAGTAAAATGGAAGAACCACATTCTGACTCACTATATCTGCCTGAGTCCCAAGAAGCCAAGACTCCAATGGGAGATAACGGCAGCTCAACACCATATCCTGCATTCTTTGCTCTATTGTTCAGACCCCATACAGTTATACCAGAACCAGAGTCTACTGCCACAAGTGGATCAATTTGTGTACCTTTCTGAATTGGAAAACGTGCCTTCAGCTCAAGCTTCCAACAATACTCAAGAATCCCTACCAACCCTAAAGCACTTCTGAAATAACAAATTGCCAAAGAATTTAAATTTTCTCGTTGTTAATATATTAAGGGTATAATGAAAATGTGATAGGTCTCGAAGCTTTATCGGATGATACTAGGATACAATATGAGAACCTACAATTACTCCAAACCCAGTTAGCAAGAGGCGAATCACTTTGTCAATAAGGAATTCAGAGATGCCGAACAGGCGCTAGCAATGCCAGAAGGGGCAACTTGACAGGTGAGACGCCGTCCAACAGCTGAGAGAGCGCTAAAGTTTAAACAACAGTAAGTACAGCAGAAACAGGATGCTGAGTCGGCAACAACTCGCTATTATATGTTGCAACCAGAAGTTATAAATCTTAAACATGAGTTCCAAAGCCTGAATCCAGCCTGGCAATAAATGCTCAAACATGAGGAGGAAAGAGCTGATTAATGGCTGGAACAGTAAGGGGATGATACTGTTACACAGCAAGAAAGTAATCATCAAGAAGGGAGAGAGGTCCTTGACAAGCATCGATTCAAATGCCCAGAATTAATAGGGAACTTGATGGCGAGGATTGATTGGGCAGAAAAACTTCATTATACTATTGCACTAACCGATTGTGGTGATGGTGACCCTAAATCTTCTAACTGAGGTCTACAAACCCTTGAATACCACCTGAGGATATCAATCCTGACAAAAAGTCAGCCTTAACTCCATGAAACGATAAGAGAAAATCAGTAGATTAAGGGGAAACCAACCAACCACCCCTACCTTCACGACCTATTACTAGTAGAGATTCTGACTAAGGCCATTATAGCAACAATGATGACAATAAATATAGAAATAATGTGAGGAGCAGGAGAGGCAAATGTCCGAAATGGAACCCTGAAGAACCATCTCACCCAAGAGATGTTGCTTCCAGTACTAGGCTCATGCTTTAATTTATGCAGTGTCTTAGTACTTTGTAGAGACTGATGAAAAATACAGCGGACCCTAGCTATTTCTTTCAGGGAGAAGATAACCAAGACGTCAGAAACTGGTTACCCACATGCGAAGACTACTGCTATAGCAACCTTATTCAATGGGACAACCATTCTCATCTCTATAGTATTTGCCCTGGGAAAGACCAAGAGAAACATGATAGCACCTTTTTTGGAAAAATAGTTAATGGTAATAGGGGATTTGGGTGGATATTCCCAAGGGACTAGGTATTCAACGTGAGAATGATTCAAGTAAAAGATTATTAAACGGTATATTAGTATCGACAAGGAAAGATAAGACCTAGAACAAATACATAAAATTATCTATAAGGGTAGTGTAACGTTTCCTTATCGGTTCTCGGTACACGTGAGAATCTCTAAGAAGCCGTCCCGGGTTGTGCGCTTGAAATCCTAGCCAAAGAGTGGCCTAGGTGGATTGATCAAGCGGAGGCTCTGAAAGGTTGTATGATAAAACCTTTTACTATATCCCTAAGGTCTTGAAGTATTTGGCGGCTTCTCACTATCGTGGCGAACAGAAGAGGTAACTATCCAACCAAGTGTATTGAAAACTGTCTGTCGAAGTCTGCCCTTTCTAAGTCCGAAAGATGCAGCCTTTAAATACATGGCCGGCTTTTCCTAAAGTCTTACTCCTACAAGCACAGCTCGTATCTTAAAACAACTATGGTATCAAATTAATACCATAAAACAATACATAAAACATTCAGGGTATCAAACAATTCCTTGAAACAAAAATTCAAACAAGAGGAGTATCAAATGATACTTTCCAAAACACAATCAGGGAGAGGCACAACCTCGTATCCCGAAAACAAACATAAAACAAACTAGGTATCAAACGATACCTCCTGCATGCATAACAAGGCTACACCCACAAGGCTCGTATCCTAAAACCAAACTAATCCTAAAGGAAATACATCAGTAACCATAGTACGTGTACTAGTTACAGGCAGAATAAACACATACCTCTGACTCCTTGAAAGTCAACATTAAGGCAAGCCTTATAGGAATAACGTGGAGGGTTAAGGTTGAAAGCAAGCTTTCACAAGATATCCTCCATCGATTATCCCACTTTAGGTTTGACCGTGATGATTACTGCTTAGAACCTGGAGTGAAGTTGGAAGGCAAGAAGAAGTACTTCTTGAAATTGGGAAATTATTGAAGTCTATATCAATCCCAGACAATCCAGCCCCAAAAGGCAGGCAAGATGGGTCTGGAGAAGGATTCAAAATGAGATTCGAAAGAAAGAAGAACAACAAACCTCGAAAGAATAATACCTCTAGATAAAGATCTTTATGAACAACAACTATGAAGCAAACCGATAACAATTACTAGATAAGCATACCGACAGGAAAAAGGCTTATGAAGGAATTGCTAACAATGTGATTGAGAAACGAAAGAGGCAAAAATGTTGCTACCATTGCACCCTTGAAAACTCCATGTGGAGAAAATGTCGCAAGGCAATAGTGGTGGCAAGCACATTTGCTTATCGGAAAAGGGGAGACGCTAAACCACACTGTAAGCTACAAACTTCTACCCTGGTGGTTCACAACCATCGGTCATGGCATTCAGCACTGATTTTGAAGGTGAACCAAGTAAAACCAGAGCCCACTGCAATATGGCAACTCTCAAATACAGGAATGGCCTAGCATAGGCCCAAATTTTGATTTTCGGACCTCAGGCAAAAAGTTATCTATTTGGGAAATTACCTAATTAGGAAATATGTTTGAAGTAATTCCAGAAGAGTATTTTGTTTTGGAAATTTCTTATCCATTTAGGAAATTGTTCTATCATTTTGATTACTAAGGGTACCAATAGGCAAGATTTGTTGATTCCTAGAGTAGGCAGCAGCCCTAGACTCTTACTACATTCCTACCTGCCATCCCCCAAGACAGTGTAGCCTGTAAAGCTATCGGAAAGGGAATGAGGCAGAGTGTTCCCACCAATTAATTGTCTGGGAATCTAAGGAGGGAAAAAGGGACTTGTAGGAAAAAGGGCGAACTCACTTCTATGTATATTGTATAAAGGCACTCTGCAAAGGATGCAAAGGTGTAGATAGCAATGGTGTAATATGAAGTGACACCTCAAAATTGCCAGAAAGGTTTAATAGCAAATAGCTTGACCTTTGTCAACAAACTTGAACCTGGTGTAGGAGTAACTGTATCTGACGTGCGCCAAAAAGTTCAATAATTCCAGACCTCACGATTAGGGAAGATAAGGTACGAAACTAGCAGAGGGGATTCTCCAAAACTAAGGGTGAATAGAGGGGGTCACAAAGCCCTCAAGGTGATATTTACCACCGGAGCTGTTGTTAAGCGGTAGCTACCATGGTAGGATTCAGGGGTAACTAGGCCGGGAATATTCGAGTCAATTGTATTCATAGTCAGGAAGGCTCAAATTTAATTGTTTGGTAAAGAGAAAGAATCAAGTATAGTCGAATATCAGAGAGTTAAATATAACTCGTATAACTTGTTATATTGTTAAGGTTTCTTCTTTGTTGCTTGATAATTCTTAAATCACCTGAGAGAGGTCTTCCTTTTATACTAATGTTTATGCTACTTCCACTTTCCTAGTTAGGAGGTATCTTCTTAATAAATCAGTTTGTCAAAGCAGAATACAAGCTCCGTTTGACACTGAAAACTTGCCTAGCTCAACTCAGGGCATCCCTGAACTGCTATTTCCGTCTGAAGGTGTCCCCACTCTACCAGTAGACAGTCTTTGATCTCTTCGTCCTGATAGACTATATATGAATATGTGGCTCAATTGCCTACATACGAATAGTAGTGTGGAACCAGGAGTGATCAGTTCCAATATGCAGCTATCAAAGCATTATGGATCATATGCCTATGCAACAAGAAATAGAGTCGAGTAGTATTCTCTGAATATCGCTGAAAATCGGCTAAACATATTTTGCTACGTGCACTCATCTGGTGACCTGAGTCATTTCCTCTATGCCACTAGGGTACTCCTAACTCAAGGAGCTTGGGTTCAGATATACGGTCATACCATAAAGCCAGATACCTCGCTCTTAGGTGGTAAACTATTCCCGCTAGGGTAATAGCTGTAGCTAGAAGTTGGAGTGCACTCTCTTTTGAGGTTCTACCCTTTGCACCTCGCAACAGGTTTCTCAGCTAGTTACTGGAGAAGGGGAAGGTGATATTGATTTCTTATGTAATTGGTTAAGCAGTGAACGTAAGTTAATAATACAACTGTGTACAAGGCCAGTCTCTAATAACTAACCTTAAGCCTATAAATAATACCTGGATATTGGGAAACCCCTCGGCAGGGGATAAAAACCACTTATAGTGGGCAGCACAATAGTATTAGAAGATTTAATTTTTATTGTAACAATTTATCTGAGGAGACCTTAGGAATCAAAATAGCGCGGGTGTTATTACAAACACCCGCAACCTAGTCAATTAATCAGCAAGGTCAAGCGCACCAAGCACGTACAACAAGTACACCCTAAGCAAACCTATTGACGGGCAGATCACCTTATTTGAGAACTTGAAAGCTAAGACTGTCCAGAAGCACATCTATATATATATATCCTTAGCACACAATATTGAATCACAGTCCTATCCTTGTGATCAATTGTTTTTCCTTATAAATAACTAACTCGTTGCAGATTTACATATTCAGTTCCACTCCTGGAGTAATACAGTGCAACCAACTTGACAAAACCTTTGATTCTAGAAACAAGAAGCAACAAACCCCTCTTTCTCGTTACCTGCGAAATAGCTCCTGCAGGACAGTATGGTATGATTATATTCTTTGGATGGTAGCATCAACAATAGCCTATCACCACCACCGCCAACACTAAAAACTGGTCCTTTGATTAAGAAAATTGTCAATCTCATTTACTTCCAGAAAAAGGAGGAATCTTAGTAGAATGGGGTAAAGATGTTCTAAATAACTCAAATGTAGTTTTCATTTGGAGGATGGAAAAGATTGATGGCAAAAAGTTACTATTATCGTCTAGTTATCCGAATGCGATCATGTCTATCTTGACCTCCTCCCACCTTGCACGGCTGAGAAGCTCCCACCTCACTGTAGTTTTTAGCATGCAAGCGACATTAAACCAGAAATCCAACTACCTTTGGGCCCAATATACCGATTCTCCTAAAAACAACTTAAAGCACTCAGCAAATACCTTGACAAGATGCTAATGCAAGGGAAAATCTCACACAGCAGATAGAACTGAAAGACCTCAGATCCTATTTGTCACAAAACCAGATAGTTACCTAAAGCTTGTTGTTGATTATCGAGGACTAAATAAAGTTACAGTTCACAACACGTATCCTATCCCTTTAACAACTGAACTGAGAGTTCAGGTCAGCGATGCCCAAATCTTTACCAAATTGGATCTAAAAGATAGCTTCCATCTGATAACAATTTGTAAAGAAGCCAAATGGAAAATAGGCTTTTGGATTCAATATGAGCATATCAGCAAAAAGAATAGACTCGTATCCTGAGCATCCTGGTGCATCCTGAGCATATCCTGTGCATCCTGAAAAGGTGGTTTGCACATAATGACAGAAAAAAGCAGCGGTATGCAAAAACACGTTACTTGAGAAGATTCATTAAAGCAATAACATAGTTGAAAAAGATTTTGAAGCTGGTCGGTTGTCAGACTATTGGATAATGGAGGAATTCATTTTTTATCGCGAAAAATGAACTCTTGACTTTGAATCCTTGTATGTACAGAAAATAGAAGTTACAAAAAATTGGCGTTAAGTGCCATTGGTTCAAAATCAACTGCTAGCGAACTGTGTGCATAAACCTGAGATATTTATATTTAATCACTATTACGTGTCGCCAAGCCACAGTGATGATTCAGAATTTGAAAAAAGTTGATAAGACTAATAGTTGTGAATTTTTAAATTTTTTGGTTGGCCATTTAGATTGGATCTTATGTTTTAGGATGCACAGGATGTGGCCGGGATGTGCTCAGAATGCTCAGGATACGCACTGATCCTTTTTGCTGATGTACTGCCAGGACCATCTCATGACTTTGGGTTTAGTCAATTCTCCCACTGCTTTTCAAACTATCATCAACGAGATCTTACAGGAATGCCTAGACTAAGAGGGATGTTGAATATATTGATGACATCTTAATTTACACCAGCACAGTTGTGGAATACACTATTCTTGTTTATCAGCAAAAAAACTAGATTTTGCATCTACACCCATCTGAAGGCACCCTGTAGTGGAGTTTGCATCTGGTCAGCATTCTGTGCATCCCATGAATCCTGTTTTGAACTTTAGAAGCCAAAGTGGACTTGTAAATGTTGTCCATTAGGGCTGAAAATTCATGTTTGGCTATTTAATTGATAGATTAATCTTAAAATGAAACGGGTTTTTTGATTATATAAGTTCAAAAAAATTGTCCTACAGAAGGTGGCCAGAAGATGCAAGATGCACTGAAATACAAATAACTCAAACTGATTGTTTTTGCCGATGTTCGGACAGTGCTATAGTAGTTACGCGAATATGCGATAGCCATCCCCTTAGAAAAAAGAATATTTGATGTTTAAAAGTTGGAGTTTTGGGCGATGTAGTAGCAACAGATGGAGACAAAATAAATGGAAAAAAAAGGAAATCAATTCAGGCATGTGAGATGTAGTCTTGGTTAAAGATATCCAGATTTTGATTGGGTTCACAAATATTTCCATCAGCAAAAATATTACCCTGCGTTCTGTGCGTTCTGTGCGTCTGACGCTGGAACGCAAATCACACATCAGGACGCAACCACCCTACCACACAATGCACCTGAGGCAACCTGACGCAATATTTAATCCTCAGGACACACCAGACGCAGCACCTAATACCCTGGACGCACCGGACCCAGCACCTAATACTCAGGACACCATCTGATACCAGACCACATCTTCCTGAGATAAGCGCAAAGTCCCCTCTTTACTTCTTTCTGACCTTGGTCACCCGGGTCACAATAGATTTCATTCTGTCAACCTATTAAATTTACCACAAGAAGGCTTCTATTGTTCTAATAAACTGGCAAATTTACATCGAAGCCTGCGACTCACCTCCCCTGCTTAAGCCCAGCGTCCTCTACTTGAGCCATCCCCCTTCCTGGGACCCTATAGCTCCATGGGAAACAGTCACCTCATGACATACCTTATACCTCTGTGTAGCTAGCGTCGAGCGCAACAATCCCCGGCAATCGGATCCAGGATCGGAGCAGGGGTTATAGAGCAATCTGCCATCGAGTTCTGGGATCGCGAGCACACTATTTAACACTGCAACTTTGTGATTAAACCTCACAGGGGGGTGGATCTTATATCATTGTGAAGCTGGCGTTGAGGCCAACAATGTCCGGCAATCAGATTCTGGATCGGAGCGGTGGTTGTGGAGGAATCTGCCATCGAGTTCACGGATCGCCAGAGTACATCAGCAAAAAAAGCATTTGCTGCGGACGGATAGGCAGTACGTCCAAACGCACGAAGTCCGTCCGGATGGTCCAGTCCGCCCAGTCCGCCCTCTGAGGACCCTAGCACAGGCGTTGCATCCTAGTCCGTTGGGTGCAACTCAACAGACATCCTGTCAGCCTGGTGCCCCCGGATGGTCAATTTCTCACAATTATCGCCTGAAGTACCCCCAGGGAAGATACCATTGGGGGGCTGCATCTGGGACCTATCCGTGCCCATGATGGCATCTACTCACGACAGACTACTTCACTGTCAGGTAAAGGTTTTTGAGACGAAAAAGTATCTTAACATAGGATGACTAACCAGCTATTGTCCCGGTAACCACATACAACATACCCCTTTTATCATCACAGGTAACACCTCTCGCAGAAGTTTCCTAAGTTCTTTCACCTCACATCTACATCAACTTAGTGGAACTCTCTAATATTATCAAGGCACACCGAGCTACAGGCATGCCTTTCTATTCAGCTGGACCCTATTCAATCCACCTTTGCAAGCAGATTCCACAAGGCATATCCGGACGCTGCAGGCTATAGGCCATTCAATCTACCTCGGCTAGCGGATTCCAATAAGACCCTTCCCCAGCCTAGTGAACATCTGCCTTTTGCTCCCTGCTGACATCTATAGCCATGCGGACTCTTCGAAACCTATACCATTCAATTCCCCGCGCTGAGCAGATTCCAATGTGTAACGGGGGCACATTGTAGGAAGACGGATCCTAAGATTGCGACCGCACCGAAGACTCAAAGTAGAGTTAAAGATCAAATGTAAAGATAAAGATAATTCAAAGTAGAATCAAGCGGTAAAACTTAATATCATTAAGCCTGAAAGCTTCACTCAATAAGTTTTCTCGAGGATCGTTGCTTATCAGAATAGGGTGTCTCTCGCTTTGGGTAAGTAGAATAATGTAAAGCCAGGGGACACCAGTCAACCATTCTGACCTTTAGCGAGCACCCTGCTCAGCTCAGGGCAGTCCAACTTACGCGCCTAGAGTGGGCTAATACTCGGAGGCGGTTGGACCGCTCGGATATTAACTCTCTCCACAAATAGGAAGTGCTTCCATTGATGTCTCTCCAACTACATCTGCATGAGCAAAAGCCCTTTCCTATCGGTAGCATGTCACTGACCGACCGACATGCCCACCATAGTGATAATATCCATTGGGGCTCACTGGGCCAGCGGTGGTTTCTTCTATACAAGCTACGCAGTCCATGGGCAAATCTACTTGGCTATACTAAGCTTCTAAACCTGACTGCATGCTCCCACGATAAGAAATCTCGTGCTGCCTGACTGCAGGGGTGCTACCCACAGTCAACCATTCGGGACCCTCTTAAATCGTAACAAGACTCACACCTCTAGAGTCCACTAATAACCCATGGTAATGCTACAGTTCAGGGGGTAACCTGGGACTGGCTTTGGGGTGGTTCTCCTGGAAGCCTTGCAGCTTCCCCGGTCTGCCCCAAGCTCTCTACTGTTAAACATACAACTACCCGGAGGTCAAAGTATGCCTGTAGGTGGTTCCCAAGTGTTATCCAGGTGGCGCCCCAGGAGGCGGTCACCCTCACACCCCTTATATATCCTGCGAACAGCTTCTGGTCGGTTGGACGGCCACAATTCATACTGTGTTGTGGGAGCGTTCCTATGGTTCTCACTATACTAGGAAGCACACAACTACACAGCTGTACCGTGCCGTCGCACTGTACCAACACTGGGGCCGCAGTGGGGTGTTAGGAATATCCCCTGAATGTTACAGGAGGTTAGGACCACTTCTGCTCCGTCAGTCGCCCGTTTCGTGCCATACGAAGCCGCTCTTTGAACCTCTAAGAGCCCCACTAAAGTGGGATAACTTCCCCCTAAGTCCGCAGATGACTTTGTCGATGAAGGTAGGGTAACTTCACCCTGTTATGCCTTTATTCCCTTCAGGAGTCCCCGCAACCACCTATAATGTTACCCTGGAGACCCGTGCAACGTTTACTATGTTTCCTTAACTTTACGCGAACATGTCCTCCGAAGGTTACCCTGCCTAGGAGTGTAACTTTGGCCTTCCTAGGTTACCCTGTCTAACCAGATGTCACCAAGTCACTTTGTAGACACTTGTACCAACTCATGTCTACCGTTAGTATACTAAGTATACTGGTCTATCCTCAACCTGGTTACCTCTTGGTATACTATATGGGCTTGAGTTTAGTCCACTGTAGCTACCTATCTATAGGGTTGTTACACAATAAAACCCTTCCCAACTCTGGCGGACATCTGCCCACTGAGGTATCTCCCGTTTTCTCTCTGCTAATGTCTATAGCCATGAGGACGCTTCAAAACCTATACCATTTCATTCATCTCGCCAAGTGGATTCCAACGCATCCAGTCCCGACGGTGTCCAACCACCGGTACATGAGCTATCCATACCTTTGTACTTTAGTTCCCCGGGCCGGTGCTTTCAAATTGTTGGCTGCTGAGTGCTACAGGCATGCGGAAGCTTCAAAACCTATACCATTGGATTCCTCTCGGCGAGCGGACTCCAATGATGCCCTTCCTGCCTCTGGCGGATATCTTCCTGCTAAGGTATCAGCCTTTTTCTCCCTGCTGACCTGTATAGCCATGCGGACACTTCGAAACCTATACTATTCCATTCATCTCGCCAAGCGGATTCCAACGCATCCAGACCCAATGCTCTCCGACCAGCGGTGCATGAGCTATCCATACCTTTGTGCTTTAGTTCCCGGGGCAGGTACTTTCAAATTGTTGGCTACTAAGTGCTACAGGCATGTGGACGCTTCGAAACCTATACCATTCAATTCCCCTCGGCGAGCGGATTCCAATGATGCCCTTCCTGACTCTGGCAGACATCTGCCCACTGAGGTATCTGCCTCTTTCTCCCTGCTGACCTCTATAGCCATGCGGACACTTCGAGACCGATATCATTCAATTCCTCTCAGGGAGCGGATTCAAATGAGTCACTTCCCAACTCTGGCGGACATCTACCCGCTGAGGGATCTCCCTTTTTCTCCCTGCTGACATCTATTGCCATGTGCACAGCTTGAAACATACACCATTCGATTCCTCTTGACCGGCGGATTCCAACGCACCATGTCCCGATGCTGTCCGACCTCTCATTGAAGGGTTATCCAAACATTTGTACTTGAGTTCCCCGGCCAAGTACTTTCAAATTGTTGGCTCCTAAGTGCTACAGGCAATGCTCACGCTTCGAGACCTATATCATTCGATTCCCCTCAGCGAGCGGACTCCAATGAGACCCTTCCCAACTCTGGCGGACATCTCCCCCCTGAGATATCTGCCTTTTTCATCATGCTGACCTCTATAGCCTTGCGGACGCTTCGAACCCTATACCATTTAATTCCCCTCGCCGAGCGGAATTCAACGCACTCTGCTCTGACGCTGTCCGACCACTCGTTGAAGGGTTAGCCATTCTTTTATACTTTAGTTCCGTGGCATGTACTTTCAAATTGTTGGCTACTGGGTGCTACAGGCATGCGGCCACCTAGAGACCTATACCATTCGATTCCCCACAGCGAGCGGACTCCAATGAGACCCTTCCCGACTCTGGCGGACATCTGCCCTCTGAGATATCTGCCTTTTTCATCCCGCTGACTGCTATAGCGATGCGGACGCTCCGAAACCTATACCATTCGATTCCCCTCAACGAGCGGACTCCAATGAGACCCTTCCCGACTCTGGCAGACATCTGCCCACTGAGGTATCTGCCTTTTTCACCCTGCTGACCTCTATAGCTATGTGGATGCTTCGCGAGCTATACCATTCAATTCCCCTCGCCGAGGGGAATCCAATGCACTCTGTCCGACCGCAGGTTTAAGGGTTAGGCATACTTTTGTACTTTAGTTCTCTGGGCAAGTACTTTCAAATTGTTAGCTACCGAGTGCTACTGTTTTCTAGACTAGCTTTAATAAATATATTCCTATTTTAGTATCTAAATGACTCAAATAAGTAAACATGAGTAATACTGGATGGATCTTTCCGGACAATTT